>RCUH01000037.1_pt1 | contig 251437 bp, 226 predicted proteins | sample 2166191 | NCBI WGS metagenome assembly RCUH01 (sample SAMN09932848, study PRJNA488358) | compost metagenome | feature: garden; material: soil; isolation source: compost soil in an enriched community after 214 h of incubation | place: Germany: Experimental Botanical Garden Goettingen | collected...
CGCACCTGCGCACCACGACGCACGAGATCGTGCTGCAGGCCAGCGCCTACCAGAATGCGGTGTGGATCGGCGCCGCCGCCAAATGCGGCCATGAAGACGGCCACCACATGATCGGCAGCTCGATGATCGTTGCGCCATCGGGCGAGATCGTGGCGCGCGCGAGCGGCGAGGAAGACGAGGTGATCACGGCGCGCATCGACCTGGGGCTGGGCCAGACTTTCCGCGACCACGTTTTCAACTTCGCCAAGCACCGCAGCCCGCAGCACTACAAGCTGATCGTCGAACGCACCGGCGCCGGGGAGCCGTTGCCCGTGGCGAAAGTCGACTAGCACCGGCCGATGATGGCCCGCGTCATCGCGGGCCATTGCCTCCATGCGCCGCCGCAAGCGCTGCTAGACTGCCATTGGCCCTTCGATTGACCGACCCCTATCAGGCAACGATCCAATGCGCTTTATCGACACAGAACAGACCCGCGGCGCCTTGTCTTTCGACACCGTCATTCCCGCCCTGCGGGAAGCGTTTCGCGGCAACGCCACGGTGCCCGCGCGCCACGTCCACGCCATCCAGTCGGGCAACGCCCACGGCACCTCGCTGATCATGCCGGCCTGGAGCGAGCGCGGCTATTTCGGCGTCAAGATCATCAACATCTTTCCGGAGAACACGCACCAGGGCCTGCCTGGCCTGCACGCGACGTACAACCTGTACAGCGCCACCACCGGCGTGCCGATCGCGCAAGTGGACGGCGATATCGTCACCGTCTACCGCACGGCCGGCGCGGCGGCGCTGGGCGCGGACTACCTGGCCCGCGCCGACGCCAGCACCCTGCTGATCGTCGGGTCCGGCCGTATCGCCGGGCTGGTCGCGGCGGCCATGCGCGCCGTGCGCCCCATCCAGCGCGTGCTGGTGTGGAACCTGCGTCCGGCGGGCGCCGACGCGCTGGCCGGCCGCCTGCGCGAACAGGGCTTTGACGCCCGCGCCGTGACAGACCTGGAAGCCGCCTGCCGCGAGGCCGACATCGTAAGCTGCGCCACCTTGTCGACCCAGCCCCTGATCCAGGGCGCCTGGCTGCGCCCCGGCACGCACCTGGACCTGATCGGCAGCTTCAAGCCCGAAATGCGCGAGACCGACGCCGCCTGCTTCGACGGCACCACCGTCTATGTGGACACCGACGAAGCGCCCACCAAGTCAGGCGACCTGCTGTCCGCATTCGAGGCCGGCGTGCTGACGCCCGAGGGCATCCACGGCAATCTGCACCAATTGACGCGAGGGGAGCGCCCGGGCCGCCGCGGCGACCAGGAAATCACGGTGTTCAAAGCCGTGGGCAGCGCGCTGGAAGACCTGACGCTGGCCACGCTGGTTTACGAATCGGTCCGAGACTCGGCCGCCACCACGACGGGAGAAAACGCATGATGCAGGCACGTTCCATCAGCTTGAACGAATTCGGCGGTCCGGAAGTCATGCGGCTCGTCAGCGCCGACCTGCCAGCGCCGGGCCCGGAAGACGTCCAACTGCGCCAGACGGCCATCGGCTTCAACTACATCGACATCTACCAGCGCACCGGAAAGTACCCGCTGCCCACCCCCACGGGTCTGGGCCACGAGGCGGCCGGCGTGGTCGAGGCCCTGGGGCCGGGCGTGACGGACCTGAGCGTCGGCGACCGCGTCGTCTACATGAACGCCGGCGTGGGCGCCTATGCCGACCGGCGCAACGTGCCCGCCGCCAAGCTCGTGAAAATTCCCGCCGGCATCTCCGACGAGCAAGCCGCGGCGGTGTTCTTCAAGGCCATGACCGCGCAGTACCTGGTGAAGAAGACCTATGCGGTTCAAGCCGGGGACATCGTGCTCGTGCACGCCGCCGCGGGTGGCGTGGGGCAGATCCTGAGCGGCTGGGCGCATGCGCTGGGCGCCACGGTGATAGGCACGGCGGGGTCCGCCGCCAAGTGCGAGGCCGCCCGGGCCGCGGGCTGCGATGCCGCCATCGACTACACACAGGACGATTGGGTGGCGCAGGTGGTGGCGGCGACGGGCGGCAAGAAGGCGCGCGTGGTCTACGACTCGGTCGCCAAGCACACGTTCATGGGATCGCTGGACTGCGCCGCGCCGTTTGGCCTGGTGGTGCTGTTCGGCGCGGCATCCGGGCCGGCCCCGGCCATCGATCCGGAACTGCTGAGCAAGAAGGGCTGCCTGTTCCTGACCCGGCCGTCGGTCTTTCCGCACAACGCGGACACGGACACATTCCGCGCCAACGCGGCCGATGTGTTCGACGCCATGCAAAGCGGCGCCGTGCGCGCGGTCATCGGCGCCCGCTACAGCCTGGCGCAGATCCAGGACGCCCACCGTGCCGCGGAAAGCCGCGCCGTCACGGGCGCCATCGTCATCACGCCCTGACCGCCCCCCGGGCGTCGCCCGCGAGGCCCGCCGCCAGCCCCGCCGGCAGGTGCTCGCGCATGATCTCGATAAAGCGGCGCAGGCGTGCCGGCTGGAATCGCGACGGCGCATACACCAGGTAGACGGGCAGGGGATCCGCCCGCCATTCCCGCGCCAGATGCACCAGGCGCCCCGCGGCCAGGTCGTCCGTCATGGCCCAGGCCGATCCCAGCGCCACGCCCAGGCCCAGCACGGCGGCGTTGCGCAACGCATGCAGGCCGTCGGTGGACAGGCGCGGCTGGATGCCGAAGCGTCCGGTCTCGCCCGTTTCGCAATGCGTCAGGCTGACCTCGGTGCGGTAGAAGGTGCGCAAGGCCAGCCAGGGCAGCCGCGCCAGTTCCGACGGCCCCTGGGGCACGGCCGCGCCCTGCAGCAGCGCGGGCGAACCCACGACGATGCGCGGCACTTCGCCCAGCTTCACGGCGATCACCGACGGATCCGTCACGGCGCCGACCCTGATCGCGCAATCGACGTTCTCGGCGATCAGATCGGGCATGCGGTCGTGCAGCAGCCATTCCACCCGCATGTTCGGATACCGCTGCAGGTACTTTGCCAGCGGCTCCACGAACTGGTCCTGGCCGAAGGCGTGCGGGGCCACCACCCGCAGCATGCCGACGGGCTCGTCGCCCGCGCCGCGCACCTCGCTTTCGAAAGACTGCCAGGTGGCGATCAGTTCCTTGCCCCGTTCATAGCAGCGCTGCCCATCCTCGGTCAGCCGGATCGCATGGGTGGACCGTTGCAGCAGGCGCACGCCCAGCGTGCGCTCAAGCAGTTGCAGCCGGCGGCTCACGGTCGGCTGCGTTCCGCCCATCTGGGCGGCGGCCGCGGACAGGCTGCCGGCTTCGACGATACGCACGAAGGTCTCGATCAGCAGCATGCGGTCGCTGCCGGCGGCGGCGGTGAGGACGGAGTTGGTCATACGCCTATCGTATAACGGATGTACCCAACGGTCGGCTACCAAACCCGGGGCGGGAAGCTCAGAATTTGCCCCGTACACAAGAGCCACCGGATACCCATCATGTCATCCCCCACCTCCCACCCGTCCCTGTCGCGCGGCCTGGTCTTCCTGCTTGCCGTCGGCGCGGGCCTGGGCGTCGCATCCCTTTATTACAGCCAGCCCATGCTTGGCGTGCTGGGCGCCGACATCCACGCCAGCGCCGAAACGCTGGGCTGGATTCCCACGCTGACCCAGCTGGGCTATGCCTTCGGCATTTTGATGCTGGCGCCGCTCGGAGACCGCTACGACCGCAAGCGCATCATCCTCATCAAGGCCGCCGTGCTGAGCCTGGCCCTGCTGCTGGCCGGCGCATCGCCCACCATCGGCCTGCTGCTGGCCGCCAGTTTCGCCATCGGCCTGTCGGCCACCCTGGCGCAGGACATCGTGCCGGCGGCCGCTCATCTGGCGCCGGCCGAACAGCGCGGCAAGATCGTCGGCACCGTCATGACCGGGCTGCTGCTGGGCATCCTGCTGTCGCGGGTCGTGAGCGGCTTCGTGGCCGAACAATTCGGCTGGCGCATGATGTTCGCGGCCGCCGCCGCCAGCATCGTGGCGCTGGGCGCGGCATTATGGCGCGGCCTGCCGCGCTTCGAGCCGTCGACGCGGCTTGCCTACCGCGCGCTGCTGGGTTCGCTGCTGACCTTGTGGCGGCAGCATCCCGGGCTGCGCCGCGCCGCCACCGCGCAGGGCCTGCTGTCGCTGGGGTTCAGCGCCTTCTGGTCCACCCTGGCGGTGATGCTGCATGACGCCCCCTTCCACCTGGGCGCGGGAGCCGCTGGCGCGTTCGGTCTGGCCGGCGCCGCCGGCGCCCTGGCCGCGCCGCTGGCCGGCCGGGTCGCCGACAGCCGCGGCCCGCTGGCGGTCGCCAGCCTGGGCGCCGGGCTGACCATGGTGTCATTCGCCGCCATGATCTTCCTGCCGTTGCTGCCGCCACATGCCGCGCTGTGGCTGATCGGCGGCAGCGCCATCGGCTTCGATCTGGGCATCCAGACTTCGCTGATCGCCCACCAGAGCATCGTCTACGGCATCGACCCCGCCGCCCGCAGCCGGCTCAACGCCATCCTGATGACGGGCGTGTTCATCGGCATGGCCGCTGGCGGCGCGCTGGGCAGCCTGGCGCTGGCCCGCTGGGGCTGGACCGGCGTCACCGTGACGGCGGCGGGCGCCGCGGCCGCCGCGCTGGCCCTGCGGGTGTGGCCAGGCCAGCGCAGCCGCAATGGCGACGCCAGCCACTATGCGGCCTGACGTTTGACGCCCAACGTTGACAGCCTACGCCAGCACCGCAACCGTCTGCGCGTTGGTGTATTCCAGCAGTCCGTCCTGCGCGTTCTCCACGCCCAGCCCGGACTGCTTATGGCCGCCAAAGGGCACATCGGGCGACATGGCGTGGATATGGTTGATCCACACCGTGCCGGTCTCCAGCCGCCGGGCGATCGACTGCGCCAGCGCCTCGTCCCTGCACCAGACCGAACCGCCCAGGCCGTATTCGGTGTCGTTGGCGCGGCGGATCGCTTCGTCGATGTCGCGGTACTTCAACAGCGGCAGCACCGGCCCGAAGGCTTCCTCGACCACGCTGCGCGCGTCGTCGGGCGGATTGTCCAGGATGGTCACGGGCACGAAATAGCCCTTGCCCTCGGGGACGTCGCCCCCGGTCAGAAAGCGCACGCCGGTACGGTGCGCGTCCGCGATCAGGTCCTTCACGCGTTCGAACTGCACGCGGTTCTGGATAGGCCCGAGTCCCGTGCCGGGCAGCGCGCCGTCGCCCACCACGACGCCCGCCGCGTAACCCGCCAGCGCGTCGGCGAACGCGTCATAGATGGATTCGTGCACGTACAGGCGCTTGGTGGCCAGGCAGTACTGGGACGAATTGCGGAACGCGCCCCAGAACAGCTTGCCCGCCGTGTCCTTCACATCCACGTCGGGCAGCACGATCGCGGCGTCGTTGCCGCCCAGCTCCAGCGTGACGCGCTTGAGCCGGCCCGACGCGCTTTGCATCACGCGGCGCCCCGTGGCGGTGGACCCGGTGAAGGCGATCTTGTCGATGCCGGGATGCTCCGTCAGCCACGGCCCCAGGCGGTCGCCGCCGCTGATCACGTTCAGCACGCCGGGCGGCACCAGGTCACGGAACAGTTCGCCCATCTTCAGGGAAGTCAGCGGGGTGTAGGGCGAAGGCTTGAGCACCACCGTATTGCCCGCCAGCAGCGCCGGCGCGATCTTCCAGATCGCCAGCGTCATCGGGAAGTTCCACGGCGCAATCGCCGCCACCACCCCGATCGCCACCCGCCGCGTTTCGAACAGATGGCCCGCGCCGTCGCCGTGGCGTTCGACCGGCAGCTCCCGCGCGGCAAACGCGCGCAGCCACGCGACGCAACGGCCGACCTCGGCGCGCGCGTCGGCATGCGGCTTGCCCTGCTCGCGGGTCAGCAGGCGCATGAACCCTTCCGCATTCGCCTCCAGGCGGTCGGCCATGCCGCGCAGCGCCGCCTGGCGCTCGGCGATGGGACGGCCGCGCCAGGGCACGAACGCGGCACGGGCCGCGGCGATGGCCGCGTTCAATTGGTCCAGCGACGCGTCGGGCGCCGCCGCGATACGCGCTTCGGTGGCGGGATTGAGCACGTCGAAGGTCTGCGGAGAAGATTCCCCCAGGCCGTTCAACGTCATCGTGTAATCGCTATCCAGATTCAAGGTCATGGCTGAAATGCCTGTGCAGGGGTGGCCGGGGATGGACTGAGCAGCAGACGGCCGACGACGCGGCCCGCCGCCAGGTCGGCAAGCGCGGATTGCGCCTCGTCCAGGCAGCGGCAGGCCGTGGGAATGGCGCGCGGCTTGCGTTCGCGGACCAGCGCCATCAGCGCGTGGAGTTCTTCCAGGTTGCCGATATAGGAACCTTCGATGCTGATCGCGCGCATCGGCAGCAGTGCCGGCGACAAGGAGAGTTCGCCGCCAAACAGCCCCACCAGGATGAGCTGGCCGCCCTTGGTCAGCAGATCCATGCCCTGCTGCACGGTGCGGGCGGCGCCCACGCAATCGATGACCGCCCACACCTCGCCCGCCGCCCGCCGGATCTGGTCGAGCGCGGTGTCCGCATTGGCGTCCACGGCGGCATGCGCGCCCGCGGCCAGCGCCGCGCCCCGGCGCGCGCCGTCGGGTTCCAGCACGACGACATTGGGGCAGCCCAGCGCGCGCAGCAAGGTCACGCACATCAGGCCCAGGCCGCCGGCGCCGATCACCACCACCGCCTCTTGGGCCAGCACCTCGGGCGCGATCTTGCGGATGGCGCCATAGGTGGTCAGGCCCGAACACGCGTAGGGCGCGGCCTGCTCCGGCCGCAGATCGCCGATGCCGACCAGGTAGCGCGCGTCCGGCACCATGATGTGGTCGCTGTAGCCGCCCGGCCGGAAGATCCCGAGAAAGCGCGGCGCGGCGCAAAGATTCTCGCGTCCGCGGCGGCATATCCTGCATTCCCCGCAGCCGATCCACGGATACACCAGGAAGCGCTGTCCCGGCTGCAGGCCGCGCGGCGCATCGGGACCCGCCGCGACCACCTCGCCCACGGTCTCGTGGCCCAGCGTCAGCGGCAGGGCCACGCCGCGCTGCGCCATGCGCAGGCGCTTGTCGCCGCCCAGGTCGTATGAGCCTTCCCAGGTATGGATATCGGTGTGGCACACGCCCGCCGCCAGCACCCGCAGCAGCACTTCGCGGCCGGCGGGCGCGGGAGTGGGGCGGTCGCTGCGCGCCAGCGGCTCGCCGAAGGCCGTGATCTCGTAGCTGATCATCCCGCGCCTCCGGGCTTGGCCAGCGCGCAGCCTCCCTGGTCCAGCGGACGGAAGGCCACGTCGCCCGGAATCACCGCGACCTGCCTGTACAGATCCCATTCGCTCTTGGAGTCGGCCGGCTTCTTCACTTCGAACAGGTACATGTCGCGCACCACGCGCCCGTCCACGCGCAGCTTGCCGTTCCTGGTCATGAAGTCGTTGATCGGCGTCTCGCGCATCTTGGCCATGACCGTGTCGGCGTCCTTGGTGCCGGCGGCCTTGACCGCGTTCAGGTAGTGCGTGACCGCGCCGTAGGTGCCGGCCTGGGTCATGGTGGGCTTGCGGCCCATCTTGTCCTGGAAGCGCTGCGACCAGGCGCGCGTGGCGTCGGTCTGGTCCCAGTAAAAGGCCTCGGTCAGCAACAGGCCCTGGCCCAACTGCAGGCCGATGGATTTCACGTCGGACAGGAAGGCCAGCAGCGCCACCAGCCTTTGCGAACCGCCGGGACGCCCGATGCCGAAATCCGCCGCCTGCTTGATCGCGCTGATCACGTCATTGCCGCCCAGCGCCAGGCCGATGATGCCCGCCTTGGAGCCTTGCGCCTGCAGCAGGTACGAACTGAAATCGGGCGTATTGAGCGGCGAGCGCACCGCGCCCAGCACCTTGCCGCCCTTCCTTTCGATGACCGCGGAGGCGTCTCCCTGCAAGGCATAGCCGAAGGAATAATCCGCCGTCATGAAGAACCAGTTCTTGCCGCCCTGCTCGGTGACCGCGGCGCCCGTGCCGTTGGCCAGCGCGTAGGTGTCGTAGGTCCAGTGCACGGTGTAGGGCGAACACGCCTTGCCCGTCAGCTCCGAGGTGGACGCGCTGGTCACCATGACGACCTTCTTCTTTTCCCGGCCCAGTTCGCTGATGGCCAGCGCCAGCGCCGACGTGGGCAGGTCGGTGATCATGTCCACGCCGTCCTGGTCGAACCAGCGGCGCGCGGCCGCGCTGGCCACGTCGACCTTGTTCTGCCCGTCGGTAAACACCACTTCCACCGGCTTGCCCAGCACCGAGCCGCCGAAGTCCTGCACCGCCATGCGCGCGGCCTCCACCAGGCCCTTGCCGCCGATGTCTGAATAGGCGGAACTCATGTCGGCCATGATGCCTATCTTCACGGGGCCGGCCGCCGTCTGGGCCTGCACGCCGCTTGCGGCCAGGGCCGCGCCCGCCAGCGCGAGCGTCAGTTTCAGGATTGCCATGGACTTGTCTCCGTTATCGGTTTACGCCGTCTTTGCAGCGGTTTGTGTATTGCTCCTGGGAGCGTCCTTTTGTATCGTAGGCGCGCGCTTTCGCCTTCGTCCAAAGCGACGATTTTCCGGGTGCGCGCGGGTTTACCCGGGCGATCCGCCACGAACCGCAACCCCTTACACAGGCAGCTCATGCGTCATTCGTTCTCGGTCGAACACGCGCTGGCCAGCGGCAAGTTCAGCGCTCCCGCGGCGCACGGCGACCACATCGCCCGGTCGCGGCTGTGCGAACAGATCTGCCGGCCCGATGGCCCCAAGGTGGTGGTGGCGCGCGGGCCAGCCGGCTACGGCAAGACCACGCTGCTGGCGCAATGCCAGGCGCGCTTGCAGGCCGGGGCCACGCGGACCGCCTGGCTCACGCTGGACCGCGCCGACAACGACCTGCCCCGCTTCCTGCGCTGCCTGATGGCGGCGCTGGGCACGCTGTCCGGCCCCGCCGCCTTGCCACCCGACGGCGGCGACGCCGAAGACGCGCTGGCGCTGGCGCTCGTCGAGGCGGTCGCCTCGCACGCCGCGCCCTTCGCGCTGGTGCTCGACGAGTTCGAGGCCATCACCGCCCCCGCCGTGCTGGATCTGGTGCAGGACCTGATCGGACGCCTGCCGGCGCACGGACGGCTGCTTATCGGCTCGCGGCACGCGCCGGGGCTGGCATTGGGGCGGCTGCGCGCGGCGAACCGGCTGCTGGAGATCGATGCCGCCCAGCTGTGCTTTTCCATGGACGAGTCCAGCCAGTTCTTCGCGCGCCAGCGGCCGGTGCTGACCCCGGCCGAGATCGAACTGCTGCATCGCAAGACAGAGGGCTGGATCGCCGCCCTGTGCCTGGCGTCCGCGTCGCTGGCGCGGCAGCCCTCGGCCGCCGGCTTCATCGAACGCTTCTCGGGCAGCGACCAATCGGTTGCCGACTATCTGGCCCAGGACGTGCTTGCCAGCCAAACGCCGACGCTGCGGCGTTTCCTGTTGCGCACCAGCATCCTCAAGCAGCTCAGCGCGCCGCTGTGCCAGGCCCTGCTGCCGGAACTGGATTGCGCGGACCTGCTCACCCAGCTCGAAAACGGCCACGTACTGCTCACGCGCACCGCCGCCGACGAGCACCGCTACCGCTATCACAGCCTGTTCGCCAGCTACCTGCAATCGCAGTTGCGGGCGCAGGCGCCCGGCGACATCGCAAGCCTGCATCTGGCCGCCTCGCGCTGGTACGACGGGCAGGGGCGGCCCGTTCCCGCCATCGACCACGCGATCGACGGCGGCGACTTCGACCGCGCGCTGACGCTGCTGCAGGCCCATGCCGACGCCCTGCTGGCCGAAGGCCGGATGCGGCTCCTGTCGCGCTGGTTCGCGCAATTGCCGCCCGCGGTGCTGGCGACCCGGCCACTGCTGATGGCGGTGCAGGTGTGGTCCACCTGCTTCACGCGCGGCCCCAGCGAAGCTTCGCTGCTGCTGGCGGACCTGGGACTGGCCGGCAGCGGCGATGCCGCCGTGCGCGCCCATGTGCGGGCGCTGCAGCCCTTGCTGCTGTCCATGATGGACCGCCAGGAAGAGGCCTATGCGGCCGGCATGCCCAGCGTCGCGGCGCTGGGAGACGCGCTGTCCTTCACCGACACCGCGCTGGTCAACGCCATGGCCAACGTCAGCGCGGTGCTGGGCCGCTACCACGAGGCGCGCGCACTGCTGGACACCGCGAGGCGGGCGCAAAGCCGCGCCGCAAGCAGCTTCAACCTGATGTACTCGGAGGCCGTCGAAGGCATCATCGATTTGCAGGAAGGGCGCATGCGCCAGGCGGGCGCGCGTTTTCGCATGGCGGTGCGTTCGACGCGCAACGGCGCGTACGGGCAGGCCAACGGCAACGCCTGGGCCGGCGTGCTGTACGCCGCCTGGGTCTACGAAACAGGAGACCTGCCGCAGGCCGCCAGGCTGCTGCAAGTGTATGTGCCGCTGGGGCGCGACGTCGGGCTGCCCGACCACCTGATCCTGGGCTACCTGATGCTTGCCCGCGTCGCCTTCTACGAGGGCGACGTCGAACAGACCTTCTACCTGCTGGGCGAACTGGAATACCTGGGCCATCAGCGCCGGCTGCCGCGCATCGCCGCCAGCGCCCGCGTGGAGCGCGCCCGCGTGCTGCTCATGCAGGGCCATCCGCAGGCCGCGCGCGACGAACTGCGCCGCGCCGACGACGCCGATCTCTGGAGCCGCGTCGAAGCCTTGCGCCTGCCGGCGAACGACCTGCTGTATCCCCGCCTGGGCCAATTGCGCTGGGAAGCCTACGAGGGCGACCCCGCCGCCGCGTTGCGCGGCCTGGACGCGGACATCGCCCAGGCCCGGGACGCCCGCCGCATCCGCCGCGCCTACAAGCTGCAGCTCTTTCGCGCCGTGGCGCTGGCAAGAATGGACGACGACGCCCGTGCCTTCGAGCAACTGGCGCCGCTGCTGGATACGGCGCGGGCAGAGGGTCTGTGCCGCGTGCTGGTGGACGAAGGCTCGGCGTTGATACGATTGATCCAGCGCTTTGCCGCCACGCCGGCGGGCAGCGCGTGGCTCGCCGGCGATGCCGCGCGGGACTGGTGGCAGCGGTTGCGCGAGCACACCGGCACCGAGCCTGCTCCCCCGCCACCGGAACGCGCCGGCGCCACGTGCGCGGAAGCGCTGACCCCCAAGGAGCTTCGCGTGCTGCGCCTGCTGGCCGAAGGCCACTCCAACAGCGCCATCGCCAAACAGCTGTTCGTCTCCGAAAGCACGGTGCGCACGCATCTGCGCCACCTGAACGTCAAGCTGGACGCCGACAGCCGCACGCAGGCCGTGGCGCACGCGCGCAACGCGGGCCTGCTGTGACGCGCGCCGGCGCATGAGCGTCGGTGGCGCCGCCTGGCCCCCGGCGTCGCCCCGGACCTATTCCGCGAACCCGTCCGGCCCCACGGCCTCGACCATGTAGTCGATGAAGGATTTGATGCGCGACGAAATCGCCGTGTTGCGGTAGTACACCGCGTTGATCGGCTGTTTGATGTCCAGCGTCTGCTTCGCGAACAGCGGCTGCAGCGTGCCGGCCTTGCGGTCGCCGCGCGTCATGAAATCCGACAGGCAGACGATGCCCCCGTCGTTCAGGGCAAGCTGCCGCAGGGTTTCGCCGCTGTACGAGCGGACGTGCGGCTTGATGTGCAGGGGCTGGCCGTCCGCATCCAGCAGCGGCCATTCGTTCAGCGATTCAAGCTGGCTGAACCCCAGCAAGGCATGCGACGCCAGGTCCGCCACGCGCCTGGGCGTGCCGTGTTCCGCCAGATAGCCGGGACTTGCCAGCACGCGCACCCTGCTGCTGCCCAGGGACACCGCGTGAAGCGACGAGTCCTTCAGCCGTCCGATGCGTATGGCCAGGTCAGTGCGCCGCTCCAGCAGATCGATATTGCCCTCGTTGCTGTTCAGTTCCAGTTCCACCTGCGGATAGCGCTTGCGGTAGCCGGGCACCAGCGGGGCGATCACGTGCAGCATGAAAGGCGATGCCGCATCCACGCGCAGCAGCCCCGCCGGCTGGTTGCGCCGCAGGTTCATGAGTTCTTCGGCCTCTTCCACCGACGCAATGATCCGCCGCGCCTGTTCCAGATAGGCCTTGCCCTCTTCAGTCAATTCCAGGCGCCGCGTCGTGCGCCGCATCAGCGTGGTCTGCAGTTTCTCTTCCAGCCGGCTCATGGTGCGGCTGGTGGCGGAAATGGTCTGTCCCAGCACATCGGCGGCAGCGGTGATGGACCCGCTGTCCACGATGGCGATGAAGACCTGCATTTCGTCGAGTGTGGTTCTCATATTTGACGTTATATCAAAAGTATTTCGACCATACCGGTCTTTTTTGGCAAGTATCTGGCAGGCACACTACGTCCATTCCCAGACATTGCCCGTCTGCATCCCATACCCCAAGGAGATTTTTTACATGAGCATCCCCGCATTCGGCGTTGGCACGTTCCGCCTGCAAGGCCAGGCCGCCATTGATTCAATGCGCAACGCGCTGGACGTCGGCTACCGCGCCATCGATACCGCGCAGATCTACGAAAACGAAGCCGACGTCGGCCAGGCCATCGCCGAATCGGGCGTGGCGCGCGAAGACCTGTTCCTGACCACCAAGATCTGGGTGCCGAACTATGCGAAGGACAAGCTCGTTCCCAGCCTGAAGGACAGCCTGGCCAAGCTGCGCACCAGCTACGTGGACCTGACCCTGATCCACTGGCCCGCGCCCGACAACGGCGTATCCGTCGACGAGTTCATGACCGCGCTGGCCGAGGCCCGGCAGCAGGGCCTGACCCGCCAGATCGGCATCTCGAACTTCCCCATCGCGCAGACGCAGGCCGCCATCGCCGCCGTGGGCCGCGAGCAGATCGCCACCAACCAGATCGAACTCAGCCCCTATCTGCAGAACCGCAAGCTCACCGCGTTCCTGAAGGAACAAGGCATTCACGTCACTTCGTACATGACGCTGGCCTACGGCAAAGTGCTGAAGGACCCGGTCATCGGCCAGATCGCCCAGCGTCACGACGCCACGCCCGCGCAGGTCGCGCTGGCCTGGGCGCTGCGGTTGGGCTATGCCGTGATTCCGTCGTCGACCAAGCGCGACAACCTCGCCAGCAACCTGCTCGCCCAGCAGTTGCGCCTGGACGACGACGACATGGCGCGGATCTCCGAACTGGAGCGCGACGGCCGTGAAGTCAGCCCGCAAGGCCTGGCCGCCGCTTGGGACTGAGTGCAGACGAAAGCCGGCCGGGGCCGCGGGCAAAGAACGCCCTGTTCAGCCCGCCTGCTGCTTGATTTCCCGCATGATCGCGACGAAGGCGTCCACCGCCGGATTCGGATGGTCGGGGTGGCGGGCGGCGGCCAGTTCCGCGCGGAACGCGCCCCGCCCGCGGATGCCCACATAGGCCAGGATATCCATGCGCATCCGCGCCAGCGAAGCCGGCACCACCGCCGCGCCAAACCCCGCTTCGACCAGGGTCAGGATCGTGGGAATCATGCTCTCCTGCACGATGTTGGCGGGCTTGCCCGCCGCCTCGATCATCTGCCGCAGCACCTGGCTGAAATAGCGCGACCGTTCGCGCGCATAACCCACCAGCGGCAGGTCCAGCACCTGTTCCATCGTCACCCAGCGCTTGCTGGCCAACGGATGGTCGCGCCGCAGCGCCAGCACCATCGGCTCGGAATACAAAAGGACGGGCGCCAGGTCCGCGTCCGCGAATGGCGGGCGCAGCAGTGCCAGGTCCAGCCGCCGCTGGTGCAGCGCGTCCGGCATCTCGCTTGAATTCATTTCCTGCAGGTCCAGCATCACGCCGGGATAGCGCTGGCGGAAGGCGAACAGGGCCTGTGGCACATTCGAATACGCGGCGCTTGGCGTCAGGCCGATGGTGAGCTGGCCGGCCTCGCCGCTGGCCGCCTGCCGCACGTGCCGGACCGTCGCCTCATGCTCGGCCTCCATCTGCTGGATGCGCCGCTGCAGCTCCACGCCCGCCGCCGTCAGCCGCACGGTGCGCGTGGTGCGCTCCAGAAGCTGCACGCCCAGCGCTTCCTCCAGCTTGCGCACGCTTTGGCTCAAAGGCGGCTGACTCAGATGCAGCCGCTGCGCGGCGCGTCCAAAGTGCAATTCCTCGGCGACCACCGAGAACACCTGCAGCAAGCGGCTATCGATCAGCATTTATTTTCCTGGCGAATCAATATCGGGAGAATAAGGTATTAGACATCCTAATGGCGTCTTCCTACTATGCGCTGACAATCAACGCCGGGGTCCCGCACCCCCACGACAAGGGAAATGCCATGCCTGCTGCATCCACGACTATCAAACTCCTGGCCGGGGCCTTTGCCGCCGGCCTGTGCCTGGCCTCGGCCGGCGCCTGGGCGCAAGCCGCCTATCCCACCCAGGCCATCAAGTTCATCGTGCCCTACGCGGCGGGCGGAAGCTCCGACACGCGCTCGCGCCAATTGGCGCAGAAGCTCAGCGATACGCTGGGCGTGCCGGTCGTCGTCGACAACAAGCCCGGCGCCAGCGGCAATATCGGCACCGGCCAGATCGCGACGGCCAAGCCCGACGGCTACACGATAGGCTTGGGCAACTTCGCGCCCATGGCGGTCAACCAGGCGCTCTACGCGATGCCCTTCGACCCCGCGAAGGACATCGCGCCCGTCGCTTTGATCGAACTTGGCCCCATGGCGCTGGGCGTCAGCGCCAAGTCGCCCTATGCGGATCCGGCCGCGCTGGTCAGCGACGGCAAGGCCAATCCCGAAAAGCTCAACTACGCGTCCACGGGCGCCGGCAGCGCATCGCACCTGAGCACGGAACTGTTCAAGGAACAGACCGGCGCCAACGCGACGCACGTGCCCTACCGGGGCGGCGCGCCCGCCGTCAACGATCTGATCGCCGGCAACGTCGACTTCTACATCGAACTGCCCAGCCTGTTCCTGCCGCACGCAAGCGGTCCCGCCCCCCGCATCAAGATGCTGGCCGTGGCCTCGGACAAGCGCGTTCCCGGGCTGCCCGGCGTGCCGACCTTCAAGGAGCTGGGCCTGCCCAACATGGTCGTGTCCAACTGGTTTGGCGTGATCGCCCCCGCCGGCACGCCGCCGGATGTGATCAAGACGCTCAATGAGCACATCAATCGCGCGCTGCAGGACAAGCAGTACCGCGAAGTGGTGGAGTCGCAAGGCGGCGAGGTCGCCGGCGGCACGCCCGAACAGTTCCAGGCCTTTATCGCCAGCGAAAGCGAGCGCTGGACCCAGCTGATCCGCCAGAAGCAGATCAAGGTCCAATAATGCTGAGCGCGCAAGAGGCGTATGCCCGCAGCAAGACAGGCGATGCGCGTATCCAGGCCTGGGTGTGCCTGGCCGATGAAGCCAGCGTGCCGCGGGCGCCAGCCGGGCAGGGCGCGCTCGCCGGCGCTGCATTTGGCGTCAAGGACGTCATCGATGTCGGCGGCATGCCCACGCGGTCCGGCTCGGCCCTGGAACCGCCCGCGCCCGCCACATGGGACGCCAGTTGCGTGACGCAGTTGCGCGCGGCGGGCGCGGTTCCCATCGGCAAGACGGTGACCGCCGAGTTCGCCTACGTCACGCCGGGCCCGACCCGCAACCCGCACAACCTGGCGCATACGCCCGGCGGCTCGTCGAGCGGTTCGGCGGCCGCGGTCGCCGCGGGCATGGTGGACCTGGCGTTGGGCACGCAGACGGGCGGCTCGATGATCCGGCCGGCGGCGTTCTGCGGCGTGGTGGGCTTCAAGCCTACCTTTGGCCGCGTGCATCGGCTGGGCATGAGCGTGCTGTGCGATTCGTTGGACACCATCGGCTGGTTCAGCCGCACGGTGGAACAGTCCCGGCAGGTGGCATCGGTGCTGCTGCCCGAATCGGGAGTACGCGCGGGCGGCATGCGCGCCGGCGGCGAACGAGCGGGCGACGCGCCCGATGGCTCGCCGCGCGTCGCGCTGCTGCCTTGCGGCGCGATTGGAGAGCTCAGCGCCGCCGCCCGCGGGGCGCTCGAGGATTGCGTCACCCGATTGCGTGAACACGGCGCGACTGTCGTCTCGCCCGAGCTGGACGCGGATCTGGAAACGCTGCTGCACATCCATGCCCAGACCATGCACGCCGAGCTGGCGCGCGGCCTGCTGCCCATCCTGCACAGCCCGCGGGCCGGCCTGCTTTCGCCCGCGCTGCGCAAGGCAATCGAGCGCGGCCTGGGCATATCGCACACCGAATACGCGTCGCTGCAGCGAAGCCGTGAACGGCTCGCGCGCGATTGGCGGGAGCGCTTTGGAGAGATTGATTTCATCGTCACGCCCAGCGCGCCGTCCGAGGCCCCCGCGGACATGCACTCGACCGGATCGTCGCTCTTCAACCGCGTCTGGTCGCTGCTGGGCTGGCCCGCGCTGCACCTGCCCACCGGCCAGGCGGATAACGGTTTGCCGGTGGGCGTGCAGTGGGTGGCTCGGCCGGACGAGGACCATGCCTTGCTCGGCTGGGCCCAGCGCTTGCACCCCCTGATCCGGCGCGGCTGAAGGGTACGCCCCCAAAACGAAACCGCCCGCGCGCCAAAGACCTGGCGCGCGGGCGGAAAGCCGTCATCCGGCGAGAGGCGGGCTACTGCCCTTCGTAGCGCGGCGAACGCGGACCGTACAAGAGGCCATCGGGCTGGCCGGCGGTGAGCAGCAGGTTGTTCGTCATGCCCGCCACGCTGTAGCTGCGGTCCGACAGGTTGTTGACGATCTGGTCGACCATGGCCTGGACCAGCATGCCCAGCAGGCCGCCGCCGCTGTTGTTGTTGGCATGCACCACCTGCTTGCTGCCGCTCCACAGCTTGGCGCCGTTGCGCAGATCAAGCAGTTCGGCATCGATCGACACCGTCACCGAACTGGACACCACGGCGTAGCTGGATCCGTATTGCTTGACCGTCATGTACAGCGCGGCGTCCGCGCCGAAGATCTCACGCAGCTTCACGGCGGGAAGCTCATGGATATCGTCGGGCGAGATCAGGCCGTTCTGCTTGAAGGTCTCGTCCATGACGCCCACCGGTATCACGTAATAGCCGGATTCCGCCAACGGACGCGTGGCCTGCGACAGCACCGCCGCGGACGCGGCGACGTCCACCGAGGTGTTCAAGGGCGGCAGGACCAGGATCGAAGCGGGCTTGCTTTCGCGGAAGGCCGTGTAGTCCAGGTGCTTCTGGGGCGGGGCCACGCATCCCGCCAGCAGCGCGACGGCCGCCAGCAAGCCCACGCGGAAAATTCTGCTCATCATCACGATCCCTTCTTCAATGTGCCGGCTTGCGCGGGCGCGGCCTGCCCGGCGTCGGGCGATTTGGCGGCCGGCGAACCCGCGGCCGGCGAACCCGCGGCGGGCTGAACAGCCGATTGCGGAGCGGCCGCCTGCTGCGCCTGCGGCTTGCCTGCGTTGCGCAGCAGGAAGTCCATGAACGGGGCGGACTCCGGAAACGCCACCTTCTCGCCCTGCATCTGCTCGACGCCCTTGTCGCCGTCGCCCATCTTCATGTACAGCATGCCCAGATGCGCGCGGAACCCGGGCGGCAGTTCGGTGTTGGAGGCGCGGGCGGTCTCGATGTTCTTTTCCAGGGCCAGGGTCTGCGTCGCGTAATCCGCGCCGTCGTCCTTGAGGTAGGTGTAGACCGAGCCCTGGTAGGACTGCCAGCTATACATGGGCTTGGCGGCTTGTTGCGCGCAGGCCGACAGCAGGCCCGCCAGCGCCGCGATCGCCAGTCCGCGGCCCACGCGTGCCAGCGCGGCCGGGCGGCATTCAGGTTGATTCGACATGGGATTCCCCTATCAATTCTTGGCGGGCTGCCAGGCGCCCTGTTCGATACCGTCGACCAGGCGGTCGACGGCTTCGCGGATAGCCAGGTCCAGGACCTTGCCGTTGAGCGTCGAGTCGTACCCGGCGGTGCCGCCGAAGCCGATCACTTCGCGGTTCGACAGGCTGTATTCGCCGGCGCCCGAGGCGGAATAGACCACTTCCGACGTGGTGGCATCCACCACGTTCAAATCCACCTTGGCATAGGCCACCTGTTCCTTGCCACGGCCGAGAATCCCGAAAAGCTGCTGGTCGCCCGTCACCTTGCGGCCAAAGGCGGTCACGTCACCGGTGACCACATAGCGCGCGCCCTTGATCTGGGCGGCTTTCTTGTTGAATGCGGCTTCCTGGGCGATCTCGGACAGGTTGTCGCGGTCCATCACCTGGAAGCGGCCGCTGCGCTGCAGATGGCTCATCAGGATGGTCTTGGCCTGGCCGCCCAGACGATCCACGCCGTCGGAGAACACCCCGCGCAGATAGTTGGTGCGGTTGTCGAACTTGCCCACGGATATCGGGCTGCGCACGCCTTCATACGGCTTGCTGGCCGCCGCCACCGCGGGCACGGCCAAGGCTTGGGAGCGCTCGGTGGCGCATCCCGCGATGATCGTCGACATGATTGCCAACGCCCCGATCTTCACGACCTTGTTCAACATCATTTTCTCCAGCCGACCCGGTCGCCATCGCGCGGGGCGGCATCTCTCGCCATTGAATAGAACGGCGAGTATATAGAATGAATTACTTGGATACTATTTGAAATAAGACCGAATTTTCGGCCCATTTGACGGTTCACAAGAAATTCGAGGATTAGCGCCTAACCAATAGGTATGGTCTGCGGGGTGTGGGCGCGCAACGCCGTGAAGGGCGACATACACTGCCTCATCGCCGCGCGCCCCGGCATCGTCCGGCGCCGAATGAGGGGAGCCGATCCTGGTATGAACGATGCTTCGCCCGATGATCCGTCGTGGTTGCGCCCCAGGCTGCTTGCCGCCGTGGTCCTGACCGGCCTTTTCGCCGGCTTGGGCGGCATGCTGCTGGGAATGCTGCTGCACGCGGTCCAGCATCTGGCCTACGGCTACGGCGCCGATCCCGCGATCGGCCGCGAATCCTTCCTGCAAGGTGTCCAGGCGGCAAGCGGATCGCGCCGCGTGCTGGCACTGGTCCTCTGCGGCCTGGCGGCCGGCGGCGGCTGGTGGCTGATCTATCGGTACGGCCGCCCTCTGACCAGCGTCAAGCAGGCGGTGAGCGATCCGGCGTCGCGCATGCCGCCCGCCACCACGCTGGCGCACGCCATTTTGCAGATCGTCACCGTCGCTCTCGGTTCTCCGCTGGGCCGCGAAGTCGCGCCGCGCGAAGTCGGCGCGCTGGCCGGCGGCGGATTCGCTTCGCTGCTGCGCCTCCCACCCGAACAGCGGCGCCTGATCGTGGCCTGCGGCGCGGGCGCTGGCCTGGCGGCGGTCTACAACGTGCCGCTGGGCGCGGCGCTCTTCGTGCTGGAGGTCTTGCTGGGCACCTTTGCCTGGCCCGCCGCCGCCATGGCGCTGGCCGCCTGCTGCATCGGCGCGGTCGTGGCCTGGGCGGGCTTGGGCAATGAAATCCAGTACACCGTTCCCGCCATGGGAATCAGCGTCAGCCTGGTCGCCTGGGCCAGTCTTGCCGGGCCGGTATTCGGATGCGCCGCCCACGGCTTCCTGCGCCTGACCGCCGCCGCGCGGCGCAATGCGGCCCGGGGCTGGCGCCTGCCGGTGGCCTGTCTGCTGAACTTCACGATACTTGGCGTGCTGGCGATCTATCTGCCCGCGCTGCTGGGCAACGGCAAGGGCCCCGCCCAATTGAGCTTCGACAACGAACTGACCATCGCGCTGGCGGCCACGCTGCTGGTCTTCAAGGTGGCGGTCACCGCCGGCACGCTGCGCGCGGGCGCGGAGGGCGGCCTGCTCACTCCCGCCATCGCCATCGGCGCGTCGCTGGCGGTCGTATTGGGCGGCGTGTGGAGCCTGGCATGGCCCGCTTCGCCGCCCGGGGCCTTCGCCATCGTCGGCGCCGCAGCCTTTCTGGCTTCGTCCATGCGCATGCCGCTGACGGCCATCGTGCTGATCCTTGAATTCACTCGCGTCGATCAGGCATTCCTGGTGCCCATCATCGTGGCCGTGGCCGGCTCCGTGCTGGCCAGCCGCCTCTGCGCGGCCCACGCCGGCTCTACCGACGGCGCCATGCGCCGCGTATCCTGATACGGAAATCTGCATGACAGAAGACAACCGGCTGCGCCTGACGGCAATCGCCCATGACATCGCGGAGGGCTCGGTCGGCGTGTATTACCCCGAGGCGAAGAACCTCTATCCGCTGGACTCAGGACACGGCGCCTGATTCATCCGAACGGATGGGGACGGACCCTGGCGATTTGATGCGAAAGCACCATTGCAAATTCACGGAGTAATACTTTCGGCTACTAGCAAGCCGGATGAGGTCCGCATATATATCCAGCAACGGAAGGCAGCAGCGCCGAGGGCGCGCTCGAGGCGTTTCGCAGAAACCGCCCGGACCCGCATTTCGCAGTGGATGCCAACACGATCTTTCAGCATATCGACACCGGGGAAGGCGCGCGCGCCCTGCGCAACGCCGCATCCACCCAAGGACAGCCGCGCTCACGAACCTGGCCATCGCCAGCCCGGCGCTGACGTCATAGCAGCACCCAGTAAGAGGGGAGACCCACATGGCAACCCGGAAAGCGGCGGCGCGCACGGCCACGAAGTCCACGACCAGGAAAAAGACAAAGCAAGCCGCGAAAGCGGCCGCGCCGGCTGCCGTTGAACCGCCGGCGAAGCAAGCCCGGCCCCGGACCAGGAAACGCCGCGAATCGCAGCGCGCGCCATCCGAGGCGTCCTTCGAGCGTTCCGCCAAGCCGGATGCCTTCGACGCCCGCGACATGCTGTTCCGCCCCAATATCTCCGTTACCCCGAAATCGGAAATGGTTCCGGTGATGGGCCTGACCGTGAAGCATCAGGGGGAGACATCCGCCTGCACCGGATTCGCGCTGTCCACCGTCGTCGAGTATCTCTTGCGCAAGTCGGAGCGCGATCCTCGGCCCGCCATCTCGCCCTTCATGCTGTATTCCATGGCCCGGCGCTACGATGAATTTCCAGGTTCCGAGGACGACAGCGGCTCCAGCCTGCGCGGCGCGCTGAAGGGCTGGTTCCGGCACGGCGCCTGCGCCCAGGCCTTGTTTCCCGGCATGAAAATGCCTCCCGCGGCCAAGCGCACGGAAGACGATTGGTGGCTGGACGCCGTCAAGCGGCCGCTGGGCGCCTACTACCGCATCGATACGCGCAGCATCGTCGAAATGCATGCGGCGCTCAACGAGGTTGGCATCCTCTATGCCAGCGCGGGGTGTCATGACGGCTGGGACGCGGGCCATGGCCTCACTCCGGAAGAGGCGGCCGCCACGCCCATCACCCAGCCGTTCTGGGTCATTCCCACCGCCGGCCAGGACACGGCCGTGCTGGGCCACGCCTTCGTGATCGTGGGATATACCCAGGACGGATTCCTGATCCAGAATTCATGGGGCGAAGCGTGGGGCACGCACGGCATGGCCGTGCTGACCTACGACGACTGGATGCGCAACGCCATGGATTGCTGGGTGGTCCAGCTTGGCGTCGTCACCCACGAACACGAAAGAATATCCAACAGCATCACCCTGCGCACCGATGGAAAGAAAGTCACGCTGGCCGCGGGCAAGGTGCTGCGCGACCGCGAGATATCCCCCTTCATCGTCAACGTCGGCAATAACGGCAAGCTCAGCGGCAGCGGCGCCTTCAGAACCACCCCGGACGACCTGCGGGCCATCGTGGACGTGCACATGAATGCGGCGCGCGAAAAGTGGGGATTGAAGGACAAGCCGATGGACGTCTGCGTCTACGCACATGGCGGGCTGGTGGGCGAGGACGATGCCGCGGAAGCGGCCGCCGAATGGATACCTCTGCTCTACGAGAATCAGATATTCCCCGTCTTCCTGATGTGGGAAACCGACTTCATCACCACGGTACGGAACATCATCCGCGACGCCGCCAGCGGCGTGCCCCGGACGACAGGCGGCATAGGCGAACGGCTGGAACGCTGGTGGAACCAGCGCCTGGAGCGCTGGCTGGCGCGCCCGGGCACGGTGATCTGGGGCGAGATGAAGCAGAACGCCGAGGCCATGAGCGAACCGGCCAGAAAAGGTGACGACAACGAGGCCGCCATGATCATGCTCTACCAGCACTTCAAGTCGCACGTCAGCCGCGGCCGCGTGCGCCTGCACATCGTGGGCCATTCGGCGGGTGCCATCGTCGCCAGCCACTTCGTGCATCGGCTTGTGGCGGACGGCGGTGAACTCGAATCGCTGAGCCTCATGGCCCCCGCGGTCAGGCTGCAGACCTTTGAAACACTGGTTGTTCCGCATCTGAAAACGCGGGTGAAGCGCTATCAGCAGTTTCACCTGTCGGATCGCGCGGAGGAAGACGACCCCACCTGCGGACCCTATCGCCGCTCGCTGCTGTACCTGGTGAGCGAGTCGTTCGAAGGGGGCACCACGACGGAACTGCTGGGCATGGAAAAGTACTTCCGCAAGGCCAACATCCCCTGCGACGCCGTGCATGTCTCGCCCGCGGGCAGCCATTCCGCCGCGTCCAGGATCCAGCCCGTGGCGTCCAGCACGCATGGCGGATTCGATAACGACAAGGGCACGCAGCAACAGGTCATCGCGTTCATCAAACGCTGATGCCTGGCTGGAGGGCTTCAACATGACAGAGAGACGGCCGGAACCCTATCAAGCGGCCCAGGACCCCGTGCAGACGCCCGCCGCGCCAGCACCGCGCGCGGCTGCCGCCGCCCGGGACGACGGCCCGCGCGCGCCCGCGCCGGCCGCCCCAGCCATGCCCCACGAGCCCCACGCCGCCGTTCCGGCCGTCCCCGCCATGCCCCGCGAGCCGCGCGTCCCCGCCCCGGCGGCTCCGGCCATGCCGCGCGAGGCCGCGCCAACGGCACGGGAGTTCGCCATGTCCGGCGACGCCGACGACGTGTCGCGGGTGCTGTCCCAGGCTGGCGTCCCCTGCATCCTGCAGGATGCGTCGGGCGAAATCGTGGCGGCCAGCAGCGTGCTGTCCCTGGACCCGGAAGACATCGCGGGCCGCGACGTCGGCCAGGTATACGGGCTGCGCGCGCCATTGCGGATGGGCGACGGCGCGGTCGACGTTGTCTATCGCGCCACGGACGGCGCACGCACGCCGGCGCAACTGGTGCCCATCGCCACGCTGGATAGCGGCGAACTCATCGTGCTGGTGAACGACGGCGCCCCATTCCGCCAGGCCGAGTCGCAGCGCTTCGATCGCACGCCTTACGCCGTGTTCCGGCTGGATCTGCAAGGCGTCATCCGGTTCGCCAATCCCGAAGCGGCCCGCACGCTCGGGCTGTCGCGCGAGACACTCTGCGGCACCCGGCTGGCGGCGCACTTTCGCTCCAGCGACGGGCCGCCGGTACAAAGCGCGATCCTGCGCTGCGCGCAGGACACGGAGGGCGACGCGATGGTGGCGGTGACCATCGCCATCCCCGTGCCCGACGAAGGCGACCGCCAGTTCGAGCTGGTCATGACGCCCGATCCGGCGCCCAACGGGGAATTGCTGGGCGTCATCGCCGTCATCCAGTCGCGCACGCTGGAATCCGCGCGCGATGAGATCCGGCGCATCGCGCTGGACCCCTCCATCGGCGGATGGCGGGTCAAGCTCGATCGCATCCTGGAGCAGATCCGGCGCCTGGTGCCCTTCGAACACGCCGTCTTCGGCATCTACGGCTGCGACGTATCGCTGTTTCGCGCGATCGCGGTGCGGCCGGAAGGCGTGGAGCTGTGGCCGGCGCGCTGGATGGACCTGCCGCCCACCATCCGGACTTTTCTCGATTCGGGCCGGACCTGGGTTGAAGAGATCGGCGCGTTCGTCAGGCGGAACATGCCGGAGCCCGGCAACGAGGTGGTGCGCTGCTACCAGGACATGGGCATCCAGGCTTCGGTGACGCTGCCGGTCACGCGTCCCGGCGGCTACAGCGCCGCCCTGAGCCTGTGTTCGCGCGAGCCTGGATCGTATGGCGAGCGGCATCTGGATATCCTGCGTTCCCTGGACCTGGAACCGGTGCTGATGCGCTTCGAGAAAGAACGCGACGACGAACGGGCCGAATTCGCGGACGCCCTGCGGCAGCTTGTGATGACGGCTGCCTCGCTGCGCCAGGCGGCCGACGAAATCATCGTCAGGCTGGCTCAGCATTTCTCGTGGGACCACGTGGCGCTGTTCCGCGTGAACCGGCTGGATGAGCGCTTCGAGGTGGTGACGCAGCACAGCCTGGCGTCCGCCTACGCCATGCCGGCCAATTACCAGCAGCCCACCGGCAGCGGCATGCTGGGCGCCACGCTGGCGCAAGGCTCCCTGCTGGCGGTCGACGACATCGGCAACCCCGCCTATGCGCAGCATGGCTACACCGGCCCCAGTCGGCCGCTGCGCTCGGCGATGACCGTTCCCATCCATCTGAACGGCCGCATCCGCTGGCTGCTCGACGTGGAGTCCTCGGTATCGCATGCCTTCAAGGGCCCCGACATCGACGACCTGCTTGAGATCATCGCGTCGCTGGAGGCAGGGCTGGACCAGCATCTGCTCAGACAGACCAAGCAAAGCCTGATGGCCGAAACCGAACAAGCGGTGGTCTTCGTCGGCCGGGAAGGGGCGATCATCGAAATGAACCGGGTGGCGACCGACATGCTGGGCGGCGAGCCGGAAAACCCGCCCGGCGGCCGAGGACCCGGATTGATCACGGGCTTCGTCATAGAAGGCGACGAGGCCGCGCTGGCGGTGCTCACGTCCAGCTTTTCGGTGAAGCGCGAGCGCATCGAATTGCGGGGCTGCGGCGGCAAACCCCGGTCCGTCCTGGCCACCCGGACCGACCTCGATTCCAGCCTGGACATGTCCATCTGGTTCTTCACGGATATCGCCGACCTGGACTGGGCGCGAGACCTGCGCTACTTGAGGGAAACCGTGGCCGAGGTCGCCCGGCAGACGCGCACCTCGCTGTCGATGGCGTGCAGCCTGACCTCGCAGACGGTGCTGCTGCACGACGACGCCAAGCAGGGCACGCCGGCCGACGTGGTCGCCGCTCAGGCGCAGGATCTGGGCCAGCGCATCGTCGCCGAGATCGGCAAGGCCGACATCACTTTCGAACGCCTGGCCGGCGCCAGCGAATCGCGGCGCCGCGCGCGGGCTTCGCATACCGATATCGAACTGGGCGCCCTCTTGAACACCGTGATCGCCGCCTTGCCCGCGCGTGATCAACGGCGCATCGTGCTGCAGAACAATACGGCGTCCAAGGACGGGCCGACCGTGTCCGGCGACGCGGAATCGTTGAGCGCGGCGTCGCGCTCGATGCTCGACTACCTATTGCGCTGCCGCAACGCGGACGAGGCCAGCCTCACGGTCGACATCGCCGCCGGCCCCGAAGGCTGCACGGTGCGGTTCGGCCTGAGCGCGGAACAGATCTGGGACACCGGCCAGCCCGTTCATGCGGTGCCCGACGACGCGCTGCTGAATGCCGAACGCGCCGCGCATGACGGCGCCAGCATCGCGATCGAACAGATCCAGAAGGCGATGGCCGACCACGGCGGCGCGCTCGTCACGGAACCGCCGCTGCCGGACATGCCCTTGCCGCCGCCGCAGGCCTATGAATCGGTGACGCCGCCCTGGCGGTCCTTCACGCTGATCCTCCCGCTAAGGATCGACTAGCGCATCCCGGCGCATGGAAACAGGGGGATAGGCATCATGGAACAGCCCGCGACAGGCACGAATGCGATTCTGCTGGTCAGCATGAACGACGAGCACGAAGACGATTGGGCGACGAACCTCGCGCAACTGCACCGGCATGTGCAGCAGTACCCCGCCATCGCGCCCTTCGTGGGCGCCAGGCTGAGCCGGCGGACCACGCTGGAAAGCGCGAAGGCCTTGCTGGAGCGCTGGGAGCAATCCGACCCGCCCATCGAACCCAGGCTGGCCATCATCGATGCGCGGCTCGGGTCCGCGAACAAGCGCGGCAAGCCTGGCGCCGCCGCCGTCGAACTGCTGGAATGGATCGCGAAGCGCTCGAACCTCCCCGTGCTGGTCCTGGCGGTCGACCCGCCAGAGATCGTGCAGCGCTACGTGCTGGAACGGCCCGAGGTCTTCATGTGGACCAGCGATCCCAGCAACGTATCGAATAGCGGCGCCGAGGTCGCCATCGTCCTGACCTGCCTGACCCCGCTGGCGCCCAAGCGCCGGCGGCGGCTGATCATCAGGGTGGGCGAACACTCCATCACCTACCGCATGCAGATGGGGCGTCACGAATACTCCTCGCAGGACATGCCTTACAAAGAGCGCGACCGGATATCCGCGCTGGTGGGGCGCATTGAAACCTTCAGCCCCTACTCGGGCGAAACCAAGGCGCCGCAATGGCTGAAAGACCTGAGCGGCGTGGGCGAGGACGTCTTCAGCGCGATGGTCACCCACAGCCTGGGCGCGCCGATCGCCAAGCTGATCCAGCGCGCGCGCGACGAAGAGGTGTCGCCGGGCGCCGGCGCCTTCGCGGGACTGGATCTGCGGTTCGAGTTCAACCTGGCAAGCCAGGAGGTCTCGCGCCTGTTCAATCTGCCCTTCGAGATGGGCCGGGAATTCGGCGCCGACAGCGGCCGCTATCTGTGCCTGGAGCTTCCCATGGCCAGGCGGCTGCACCTGGAAGGCACGGCGCCCGCGCTGCGCTGGGAACAGGACGCCCGCGCCCCGGGGCAGCCGGTACGGCTGTTGTTCATGGACGCCAGTTCGGTTTACGGCACCGTGTCTTTCAGGCGGGAAGACGGCGGGCCAGCGCTGCCGGCCACCGAGTTCGGTCCCCTGCGGTCCGTCGCCAAGGAACGCAAGCACCTCGATGATCTGGCCGCGCGCGCGCCCGGACTCTTGCACATCGACGACGTGCGCGGCGAGAAGGAGTCCGCGCTGGTGGGCGCCGAGTTGCAGAAACGCATCGAAGAACGCTTGAAAACGGGCAACTACGACATCTTCCATTTCGCCGGGCACTCCGTTTCGCTGGGCGACAGCACGATGCTGGTGCTGCCCGGCGAAGACGGCGAAGGCTGGCAGCTTTCGATCCGGCTCATCGGCCAGTGGATGGAGGCCGGCAAATGCAAGCTGCTGGTGCTGTCCTCATGCAGCGGGGCATCGGTGCGCACCGCCCTGGAAGTGATGCGGGCCGGCGCGGCTGGCGTGCTGGCCTTCCGCTGGCAGGTCGAGGAAGAATCGTGCGCCCTGTACATCGAGCGCTTCTATGACGTGTATCTGGACGCCGCCCAGCCGAAAGGGCTGGCCGAGGCCTATCGCTACGCCTGCAAGGCCGCGCAAGGCGACGCCGGCGACCTCCCCACCTGGGCGTCGGCCATGGCGATCGTTCGCGACTGAATCCGCCGGGGCAGGCGCCCACGGCCGGCCTCGCCCGCAAATTTCTCAAGGAGGCGCCATGGAATCCCTCTTCGGCATGCTGAAGGGCATCGGCATCAAGGCCACCACCGGCGACGGCGCCGGCGCCTTGCTGCCCACCGTGCCCGCGGGACGCAATTACTACGCGGAGATCGAGGCGCCTCCCGGCGGCGGCCAGGCGCTGGCAGGCCTGGATGGCGCCGCCTTCGTGCCCGGCCAGTGCTACTTCAGCGTCCGGGTGGTGGAGATGCGGCTGAGCCAGGCGGGCAACTATCTCAGCGAATTCCTGCCGCTCTGCACCTTCTTCCTGCGCTATGGCGTGGCGGGCGCCAAGCGCGAGATCCCATACATCGTGGGCTATGACCTGATCCAGCAGGCCTTGGGCGCCTCCGCGCCGCAGGCCGGCGCAAGCCGCGTGGTCTTTCGCGACGTCTACGTCGCCCGCAACGTTCCATTCAACAGCGACGGGCTGGAGATGTACGCCGCCCTGTGCCGCTTCGCCGACAGCAGCCTGAGCCGCGGCATTCTGGACTTTGTCGCCACGGCCGTCACCATGCTGGGCGGCCCGGCCGGCGGCGTCATCGTCAAGACCGGCGAAAGCCTGCTCAAGCCGCTGGCCAAGCTGTTCGGCACCGACGGCGTCAGCGTGCGCTTCGGCGTTTTCGACGGCGACGCGCTGCGCCGCAGCGGGTATCGCGTGCTGGCCGGCGCGGACTCCCAGGACAAGCTGTCCGAACTGCAGCTTGTCGACGGCGTGCTGCACCGCAAGGGCGCGTCCGGCCAACTGGAAGTAGTGGACGACGTCGACTACCTCGTCATGGCATTCGAACAGCGCACCACGCTGGGCGCGGACATGTTCACCGCCGCCACGGCGCTGCCGTTTCATCACCTGTGGAAAGACGTGTCGGCGGCCTTGATCGGCAACAACGCGGCGGCGGCGCACGCCGCCTACCAGTCCCTGCTGATCGCGGTCGCCGAGTCGCCATTGCTCATCGACGCGGACCGTTTCGCGCTGATCACGGCCTACGCCGCGCAACGCAGCGCCTGGGAGGCCGCCAGCGAGCAAAGCGGCCTCAAGACGCGAGGCGGCGGCAAAAGCCTGGCGACGGCAATGACGGACCGGGCCAACGCGCGCGGCAAGGCGGACCCGGTGGCGGACCTGATCAGGACGGCCAAGAAGCAGCTCGCGCCGCCTCCCGTGCTTCAAGACAGTGCCGGGCAGAACCAGAGGGCGCCGGGCGACACGGCCGGGCAGGCGCAGGCGGCGCTGGATGACAGGGCTGTCGCGCAGGCCATGTCGTCAGTGGTGCATGCCCTGGGCGCGAAGCCAAACGCCACGGCGCCCGGCGACTTGTCCCGCGCCACCCGCGAACTGCTGTCGATCATGCTGAGCGAACCGGCCTAGCGCGCGGTCACGCCACACGGCGCACGGACCCCGCCTTACCTGAGCTCGAGCGTCGCGCCGATGACGCGCAAGGTGGGCATCAACTGGCGCCACGCGTCCTTCGGGATGGACGCCGGCCGCTTGAGCTCCGCCGCGGCCGGGTCGTCCAGCAGCTTGCCCTTGCAGGCGAATACGATGCTGTTGGTCATGTCGTCGTCGACCACTTCGAACATCGACGAACCGAACGACTCGCGCACGCGGTCCAGGTATTCGTGGTGCTTCGGATGATTCACGTGGAAATTGATCACCAGGATCCCATCGTCGCGCAGGGCGCGATGGCAGTCGGCGTAAAAATCCGCCGAACAGAGCGCATCCGGTATGCCGCCCACGCCAAACCCATCCAGAAAGATCACGTCGGCATGCTCCGACAGGCCGCGCAGGTGGTCGGCCGCGTCCGCCTGGATCACGCGAAAGCGCGCGCTGTCGCGCGGCACCATGAAGGCTTCGCGCAGCGCGATGACGGCCGGATCGATCTCGACCACCGAAATCTCCGCGCCCATCAGATAGCGATGGCAGAACTTGGGCAGCGAGCCTCCGCCCAGGCCCACCATCAGGATATGCGCGGGCTCGGGCTTGAACAGCACGAAGCCCATCATCATGCGCGTGTATTCGATCTCCAGCGCATCCGGGTTGAGCACGGACATGCTGCTCTGGATCTCCTTCTGCGTGAAATGCAGGGTGCGGCGCGTGCCGGCGTTCTGGATGAAAGGTCTGTGCACGCCCGCCGATTCATCGGAAAACGGCGGATCGGCGGGCACGGTAACGTCGGACATGGTCGGATGCGGGTAGCGGAAAGATGTGCAGAAGATACCATCCCCCGTTCCCATGCCATCCGCCAGCCCGCCGCTAGACCAGCAGCACGGGGCAGGGGGAATGCGCAAGAATCCGTCCGCTCACCGACCCCCTGATGGCATTCAGCAGCGGGCTGTGATGGTGCGATCCGATCACGATCGCCGACGCCCCCGCCTGTTTCGCGTATTCGATGATCTTCTCGGGCGTGAAGCCGACAAGCTCGTGGCATTCGAACCCGACACTGCCCGCCGTCAGGATGTCCACCACCGACTTCATCGCCTTGCCGCTCTCTTCGTGATGCCAGGCGTCGATGTCCGTCTTGCCGATGAAGGACTTCACGTCCCCGCCCACATCGGGTTCGCAATGCACCACGTGCACCACGAAATCGCGGTTCAGCAAAGGACTCTCCACCAGATAGCGGGCCGCCTTGTTGCTGTATTCCGACCCATCGGTGGCAAGAATGATCGTGTTCATGGCAGACCTCCGGTTTGTGACTTTTTGACCTTGGGACGCGCGGCGTTCTCCGCGGCCCTTCCGGGCAGCACCCAACTGGCGCCGACCGACGCAAGCAGAATCAGCCCCACCACCCCCAGCGACCAGTGCACCGGGACATGGACCCACGGCGCGGCCAGCATCTTGCCGCCGATGACCACGAGCACCGAAGCCAGGCCATACTTGAGATAGTGAAACCGCGCCACCATGCCGGCCAGCAGGAAGTACAGCGCCCGCAGGCCCATGATGGCGAAGATGTTGGAAGTGAATACGATAAACGGATCGGTCGTGACCGCAAAGATGGCGGGGATGCTGTCCACGGCGAACACCACGTCGGTCGCCTCGATCACCAGCAGCACGACGAACATGGGCGTCGCATACCGCAGCCCGCCGATGCGGACAAAGAACGACTGCCCGTGATAGTCCTTGGTGATCCGCATGGTGGACCGCAGGAAGCGGACCAGCGGATTGCGCGCGATATCGGGCTGGCGGCCCGCGGTGAACAGCATCCTGATCCCGGTGAACACCAGGAACACGCCGAACACGTAGAACAGCCACACGAACTTCGACAGCAGCCAGACGCCGGCCAGGATCATGCCCACGCGCATCACGATGGCGCCCAGCACGCCGTATAACAGCACGCGGCGCTGCAGCTCCAGGGGCACCGCGAAGTAGCCGAAGATCAATGAAAACACGAACATGTTGTCCACGGACAGCGACAGTTCGATCAGGTAGCCGGTATAGAACTCCAGCACCTTTTGATGCGCGACGGCGCGGCCCAGGTTGGCATCCAGGAACCACCACATCAGGATGCCGAACAAGGTGGCCAGCGCACCCCAGGCAAATACCCAGCCCAGCGCCTCCCGCGACGACACGCGGTGCGCGCGGCGCCCGCCCAGCGCATACAGATCCAGCGCCAGCACGGCCAGCACGAAAGCCACGAACCCCGCCCACATCGGCAGCGTGGCAAAGGTCTCGACCTGGTTCATCTGGCGCCTCCCGCCATCGCGCCCATGCCCGCCGCGCGACGGCCCGTGATGCTGGGAACCTGCACGAAACCAGTCTAGATCAGCTTAATTCCTCGAACAATTCGCCTATGATGAAGCGATAGTCAGGTTTTTTGGATTGATCAGCCATGGTCACTCTCAACTACAAGCATCTGCGCTATTTCTGGATGGTCGCCAAGGCCGGCAGCATCGCCCGCGCGGCACAGCAATTGCAGCGCACGCCCCAGTCCATCAGCGGCCAACTGCAGGAACTGGAAGCCGCCCTGGGCACCGAGCTCTTCCGGCGCGTGGGCCGCGGCCTGGAGCTCACCGACGTCGGCCGCCACGCATTGCTCTACGCGGACCGCATCTACACCCTGGGCGACGAACTGCTGGACGACCTGCGCGAGCGTCCCGCCCGGCGGGCCCTGGATTTCAAGGTCGGCGTGGCCGAAGGCATGCCGAAGGCCATGGTGTACCGGATGATCGAGCCCGCGCTCGAACTGGCCGAAGACGTGCGTCTGATCTGCCGCGAGGGGCGGCTTCCCTTTCTGCTCGCGGACCTGGCCGTGCACCGCTTCGACATGGTGATCGCCGACCGCCCCATGCCCCACAACCTGAATGTCCGGGGATTCAGCCATCTGCTCGGCGAATGCGGCCTGACTTTTTTTGGATCGCCGCTATTGCTCGACCGCCTGCCCAAGCGCTTTCCCGCGCTGCTCGACGAGGCGCCCTTCCTGCTGCCAGGAGAAGACGCCGCGATCCGGCCGCGGCTGCTGCAGTGGTTCGACGAACACGATGTCCGCCCGCGCATCGTCGGCGAATTCGACGACAGCGCGCTGATGAATTCCTTCGGCCAGACCGGAACCGGACTCTTCGTCGCACCCACGGCCACCGCGGCCTATCTGTGCAAGCAGTACCGGGTGCGCGCCATCGGCGCCGCCGAGTCGGTAAAGGAACAGTTCTATGCCATCACCACCGACCAGCGGCTGCAACATCCGGCGGTGCTGGCGCTGAGCAGGGCGGCCCGGGAAGACATCTTCAGTCCGGCGCGGCGGACGGCACGCCGCCAGGCCACGGGGTGACGCCTGCCAGCGTGCGCGCAAGACGCTTACAAGAGCGACTTGCCGTGCTTCAGGACCTGATCGCACGCCTTGCGGGTGATTTCTTCCTTCAGTCCGCCGCCGCTCAGGTCGACCGACTTGCCGTCGCTGCCATTGAGCATGCCCTGCACGCCCGCCAGGTATCCCGAGTCGGATTTCGCCTTGGCCGGTTCGCCGGACACCTTGCCCATCAGCTTGTCCTTGATCGCCTGCGCGTCGCCACCAGCCAGGTAGTTGTTCTTCATGCAGAATTCCAGCACGCCTGCCGCATTGCCGACGGTGGCCGGACTCAGCGACGACAGGGACAGGCCGCCTAGGCCCGGAATGGCGCTGCCCGCGCCGCCGCCCTGGCTCGCGCCGCCCATCTGGCCCTTCACCGCGTCCAGCAATTGCGCGTGCGCGGCAACCGCGAAGCACTGCGTCAAGACAAGGACGGCCGCACTGGCGGCATGACGGGCATTGATTTTCATGGTTTCTCTCCTGATGCTGAAAATGCGTGCGGTCATCGTAGCGGCGCGTAGCGGCGGATCACAAGGCAAGCGGCACGCGCGCGCGGCGCTCAATGCGACAAATCATGTACTTCACGCCGCGCGCGCCCGCGGGCCGTAGCAATTGCATTCGCAACGTCACGGGTTGGATACGTGGGCGATGCGCATCAGACCGGTCCGAACGAAAGCGGGCGCGCAGGCACGGCGCCGGCCGAAGCCGCGACGCCTACGCTACTATTTCGGTCTGCCTGCCGGGCAGCAAGCGCCAGACAAGGCGCCTTCCCCAGGCGTCCCGCGTCACCCATTTCCGAGAGAACCCGTGATGTCGTCCGTCGTATCCCAAGATATTCTCGTTCCCGCCGAAGGCGGCCGGCTATTCGCACGGCGGTGGGTGCCCGCCGCGTCCGATGCGGCGGGCGTGCCCATCGTCCTGCTCCACGATTCGCTGGGCTGCGTCGAACTGTGGCGCGACTTTCCCCAGCAACTCGCCGGCGCGACGGGGCGTACCGTCATCGCTTATGACCGCCTGGGCTTTGGCCGCTCGGACCCCCACGGCGGCCGCCTGGGGCTGGATTTCGTCGACCGCGAGGCCCATGAAGGATTCCGCTCGGTGCTTGCCGCCCTGGACGTGGAGCGGTTCGCGGCCTTCGGCCACAGCGTGGGCGGGGGCATGGCCATTGCCTGCGCCGCGGCCTCGGTCGATTCCTGCCAGGCCCTGATCACCGAATCGGCGCAGGTCTTTGCCGAAGACCGCACGCTGGAAGGCATCGCGCAGGCCCGGGTATCCTTCGCGCAGCCGGGGCAACTGGACCGCCTGAAGAAATACCACGGCGAAAAGGCGGCCTGGGTGCTCAGCGCGTGGATCGACACCTGGTTATCGCCGGGCTTTGCCGACTGGACGCTGGACGCGCAGCTGCGCAAAGTGAAGTGCCCGGCTCTGGCGCTGCATGGCGATAGCGACGAATACGGATCGACGGTGCACCCCGACCGCATTGAACAGCTCGCGGGCGCGCAGCGGGTCATCTTCACGAATTGCGGCCACGTGCCGCATCGCGAGCAGCCCGAGCGTGTGCTGGACACCGTCTCGGGCTGGCTGGCGGGCGCCCGCTGATCCCGCCAAGGGCCTGGACCTACAGCCGGGAAGCCCGTAGCACCGCATCGGCGAAAGCCTTGGGTGCTTCCTGCGGCAGGTTATGCCCGATGCCACCGCCAACGTCGATGTGCTGGTACTTGCCGGTGAACTGGCCGGCGTAGGCGGCCGGCGGCGGGTGCGGGGCGCCGTTGGCGTCACCTTCCATGGTGATGGCCGGAATGCCGATCTTGGGCGACGCCGCCAGGCGCGCCTCAAGCTCGTCGTACTGCGCCTCGCCCTGCGCAAGCCCAAGGCGCCACCGGTAGTTGTGCACCACCACCGCAACGTGATCGGGATTGTCGAACGCGCGCGCCGAGCGCTGGTACGTGGCATCGTCGAATTGCCACTTCGGCGACGCGAGCCGCCAGATCAATTGGTTGAAGCCGTCGACGTTGGCTGCATAGCCGGCCGCGCCGCGCTCCGTGGCGAAGTAGAACTGGTACCACCACTGCAGTTCCGCCTGCGGAGGCAGCGGCTTGCGGTTGGCCGCCGGGCTGCCTATCAGATAGCCGCTGACGGAGACCAGCGCCTCGCAGCGCTCGGGCCACAAGGCGGCCATGATGCAGGCGGTGCGCGCACCCCAGTCGAAGCCCGCGACGACCGCCTTGCGGATCTTCAACGCGTCCATCAGCGCGATGGTGTCCACGGCGACGACGGCTTGCTGCCCGTTGCGGGGCGCGTCCGGCGATAACAGCCGGGTGGTCCCATAGCCCCGCAGATAGGGGGCGACGACCCGATAGCCCGCGGCGGTCAGCCGGGGAATCACGTCGGCGAAGCTGTGGATGTCGTACGGCCAGCCATGCAGCAGGATGGCGACCGGCCCGCCCGCGGGCCCGGCATCCACGTAGCCGATGTCCAGGCCCCCGGCCTTGATCTGCCGGATGTTGCCGATCACGGGCGCCACCCCGCCGCCTCCCGGGGCCACGGACTGGGCCAGGGCATTTCCACCCAGCGCAAGGCCGAGCAGGCTGGCGCCCGCCAGCGAGGAAGTTGTGCCCAACAGGCGCCGCCGCTGGACGTTTACCGGATCCGACATGGTGATCTCCAAAAAACTTCGGGTTCAGGAAAGAAACATGACTGCTGGAGGTGACTGTGTCGGAAACCGCGGCGGCTTGGGTGTGCGTATGTACCGGACTCGCGGCCGGATACACAAGGACATAAAAAACCGCAGAAATGCCCATAAATGCGTAGAGGGCGGGTAGGACCGCCCTTACTATCATCCCTAGCCGGCAACCCATAGGTGCGGAGTGGATCCCATGCGCAATCAGTCAGATCTCCCGAAGGCCAGTTCGCCCCTCAAGACCCCGATGAACGCGCGCCGCCTGCTGCCCTGGGCCGTGGTGGTGCTGGTCGCGGTGGGACTGGCCCTCTACGGGCCGATCGCCCAGCTCGAGCACTACCATGACTTCGCCGACCACCGCGCCTGGCTGGGTATTCCCAACGCGGCGGATGTCCTGTCGAACCTGGGATTCGCGGTGGTGGGCTGGTATGGCTTGTCGCTGGTGCTGCACAGCCGCTACAACCACGCGCTGGACGCCATCCGCCCGGGCTACGCCCTGTTCTTCTTCGCCCTGGTGCTCACGGCGTTCGGGTCGGGCTGGTATCACCTGCTGCCCGACAACGCCCGCCTGATCTGGGACCGCCTGCCCATTGCCCTTGCCTGCGCGGGCATCCTGTCGGCCGTATGGCGCGACACCCTGAAAGACGGCCCCTGGGTCGACGTGCTCTGGGCCGCCGCCGCCATCGTCAGCGTGGCCTGGTGGTGGTACACGGACAACTACCAGACGGGCGATCTGCGCCCGTACCTGTACGTGCAGTTCATGCCGCTGCTGCTGATTCCCCTGCTGCAATGGCAGCACAAGACCCCGGCCAGGGAACGCTGGTATTTCGCCGCGGCTATCGGGTTCTACGTACTGGCCAAAGCCTCGGAACTGCTGGACCACCAGATATTCCAGAACTTCGCCTATCTCAGCGGCCATACGATCAAACACTTGTTTTCCGTCATCGCGGGCCTGGTGGTCACGCTCAACTTCGCGCACCGTAAGAGGGAAGCGGAACATTGAACCGAGGTGCCCCCCGGGGCCCCCGGCGGGCTCGAAGCTACCCCGGGTTAATCCGTACACGATTCGCGGTCAAAAACGCATACAGTCTCTGTATACAAAAAAGCGTTTCAGGAGACCGCCGATGGAGCTTCGCAATCCTTCCCCCGCCCTGTACAACGACGACCTTGCGCCCGTCAAAACGCGCACCTGGGGGGCATTCAGCATCTTCAACGTCTGGACATCGGACGTGCACAGCCTCTGGGGCTACTACCTGGCCGCCAGCCTCTTCCTGCTGTGCGGCAGCTTCACCAACTTCCTGCTGGCGATCGGGCTTGGTTCGCTGGTGATCTTCTTCCTGATGAACCTCATCGGCTACGCCGGCGAGAAGACCGGCGTGCCGTATCCGGTGCTGGCGCGCGCGTCCTTCGGTGTGTGGGGCGCAAACCTGGCGGCCGTGGTGCGGGCGGTGGTGGCCTGCTTCTGGTACGGCGCGCAGACGGCGGCCGCTTCAGGCGCAATGGTCGCGCTGCTGGTGCGCAACGACAGCCTCCTGGCCTTCCACAAGGACACCCAGCTCCTCGGCCATTCGGGCCTGGAGGTCATTTGCTACGTAGTGATCTGGGCGCTGCAGTTGCTCATCATCCAGAAGGGCATGGAAACCGTGCGCAAATTCCAGGACTGGGCCGGCCCCGCCGTGTGGATCGCGATGCTGGTGCTGGCCGTGGGCCTGTGCATCAAGGCAGGCGGCTTTTCATTCGACCACGGCATTCCGATGAGCGTGCTGCTCGACAAGACCAAGGATGCCGGCGTCAGCGGCGAACCCGGTTCGTTCTGGGCATTGACGGCCGTGGCCGCCACCTGGATCACCTACTTCGCCGCGCTGTATCTCAACTTCTGCGATTTCTCCCGGTATGCCAAGAACAAGGCGGCCGTGACGAAAGGCAATCTCTGGGGCCTGCCGGTCAACCTGATCGCCTTCTCGCTGGTAGCGGGCGTGACCACGATCGCCGCCTTCAGGGTGTATGGCGAGGTGCTGCTGCATCCCGAACAGATCTCCGCCAAGTTCGATAGCTGGGTGCTGGGCCTGCTTGCCGCGCTGACCTTCGCCGTGGCCACGCTGGGCATCAACGTGGTCGCGAACTTCGTCTCGGCGGCGTTCGACATCTCGAACGTGTTCCCCAGGCAGATCAACTTCAAGAAGGGCGGCTACATCGCCGCGGCCATCGCGCTGGCGCTCTATCCTTTCGCGCCCTGGGAAGGCAACGCCGCCAATTTCGTGAATGCCATCGGCGCCACGATGGGGCCGATGCTTGGCATCATCCTGGTCGACTACTACCTGGTGGCCCGGGGCAACATCAACGTCGCCGCGCTGTACGACGAGCACGGCGAATACCGCTACGAAGGCGGCTGGAACGTCAATGCGCTGATTGCCGCCGGGATCGGCAGCCTGTTCTCGACATTCCTGCCCAACTTCACCAGCCTGCTGCCCGTCTGGTGGAACACCTACGGCTGGTTCTTCGGCGTTGGGATTGGCGGCAGCACCTACCTGATCATGGCGACGCTGCGCCCGCGCGCCGCGGTGGCGCCGGCAGGCGCCTGATCCTTCCGGCCAGTAATGGCCGGCCCGGGAACGCATCGCGGGCAACCGGCAAGGCGCCCCACGGGACCTCGGCGGCGGCGGGGCCATCGTCCTCCGCCGCCGACGACAATCGCACCCTGAAACCCAACCGGTAAGCAATGCGCCCCTGAATTTTATGAAATGTTATATCATTCGCAAAATTCAGGAGGTGGTCAGCCTTTGGCATAGGCCGCGCGTCCTGGCATCGCTTTTCTACGTTGTTTCAGCCCCGGACTTCACCCATGCCTTTGCGCTCCGACACACCGAGCCGCCCGCACGCCCCCCACCCCGCCTACCGTAACTGGCGTCCCGCATTCACCGCCCTGGCCATGACGGCCGGCCTGGTGTCCAACGAAGCGCGCGCCGCCGAAACCGACCCCAATGCGAGCTCTGGCGAACCTCTGGCGCCGGCCGCCACCATGGCCCCCATCGAGGTCGCCGGCGAAGGCTGGGCGCGCGACCTGATAGGCGAACGCAATCGCCTGACCCTGGACAGCACCGGCTTGCCCGCGGCGATGACCGTCATCACGCCGGCCGAGCTGCAAACCATCAACGTCGGCCGCGACATTTCGAATGTGTTCCGCCGCGTACCCGGCGTGGTCGCGAACAATATCGACCAGGGCGACACCGGCAACGGATTCCGCATGCGAGGCTTTGCCACGCAAGGCACGCACGGCGCCGACACCGCCGTGTATGTGGACGGCGTGCCGCAGAACCTGCCGTCCAGCGAAGCAGGCGCCGGGCACGGCCCGGCCTTTCTGGAATGGCTCACCCCCGACATGATCGGCAACATCACGGTCATCAAAGGGCCTGTTTCCGCGTTGTACGGCGACCAGCACCGCGCGGGCGCGGTCGACATAAGCTCGCCCTGGGAAGAGGTGCCGTCCAGCGTTGGGGTGGCCGTCGAAAGCTACGGCGGCAGGCGCGCCACACTGGTCCATTCGGGCCGCCACAAGGACATTCAGTCCCTGTTCGTCGCGGACGTCTATCGCACCGACAGCTACCGCAAGGCAGCCGACACCGAGCGCCAGAATTTCTTCCTGAAGCTGTCCACGCCCTTCGACGGCGGGCGCTACAGCCTGAGCGTCAATCATTACCATGCAAACTTCCACGCCGCAGGCTATCTGCTGCATTCGGATCTGGAATCGGGCAAGGCCGGTCCCCGGGATGTGCAATACGACACCCCCGGATTTGGAAAGAACACGCAAACCGGCATCGTCTTCAATCGCAGCCCCCTGAACAGCGAGGCAGGCTTCTACACCACCTTGTATGCGCAAGACCTGAAGCGCGAACGCGGCATCGCTTCTGCCGTGGACCAGCACAATGTGGGTAGCGACGATCGGCACTTCTATGGCGGCCGCATCGCCAACAACTTCGTGTTCGGCGATAAGGCCTCGCTCTTCGCGGGCATGGATTTTCGGCGCGACCAAGGCGACGGCATACGCCAGCGCTATGTCGATGGAACGCCCACCGGCAACTACCTGGTCAACCTCGACATGGACCTGGTCACCTACGGCGTGTTCGCGCAAGCGCAATACAAGCCGGTGGACAACGTCAAGCTGCTGGCCGGCCTTCGGTACGACGCCTTCGACTACAGCATCGGCAATCGCAAGCTGCCGGACGCTTCGACCCAATACCGCGATTCCGTCGTGACGCCCAAGGCCGGTATCGTCTGGAGCGTGCTGCCTACGCTGGATGTCTACGCCAACGTGGCCGAGGGCTTTCGCTCGCCCGCCGCGCAGCAGATCAGCCCGAGCGGCACGCTGGGCCCCCTGGGCGCGCCCGGCGGGGCGGCCAACACATCGATCGCGCCTTCCAAAGTGCGCTCGTACGACATGGGCTTTACCGCCTCGCCCGCCGACAACTGGAGCGTGGCGGGATCGGTTTACTACATCGAAAACGACGACGAGATCGTCCTGACCGCGCCCGACACCTATTCATCGGTGGGTGAAACCACCCGTGTGGGCTACGAGCTCGAAACCCGCTATCGCTTCAGTTCGGCATTCAGCCTGTACGCCAGCTATGGCCGCATCATGGAGGCGGAGATCAAGAACCCGCTTCCGGGAACCGGCGCGCGCCTGTCGGTGCCCCGGGACATTCTCAAAGCAGGCGTCGAATACAGCACCCTGCTGGGGCCGGGGCGCCTGACCATGAATGCCGATGCCTACCTGACGCGGGACATCCCGTACTACAGCGGCTCGCCACTCCGCGAAAAGACGATGCCCACCTACATGCGCTACGACCTCCGCGCCACCTACGACTATCAGCGCTACCAGGTTTCCGCCTATTGGATCCTGCAACCGCAGCGCTATGCCAGCGAAGCCGCTTACGCCACCGGCGCCGGGCTGTGGATCTCACCCCAGCCCAAGCACATCGTCGGCGTCAACATGCGCTACTTCTTTTGAACCGCGTATGAGTTCCTCGACGCCCGCCGCGCTGCAGGCGCGGAATCTGTCGGTGCGCTACGGCGCCACACAGGCCATCGACCGTCTTTCCCTGACCGTCCCAGCCGGCTGCATTTATGCGCTGCTGGGCGGCAACGGCGCCGGCAAGTCCACCACCTTGAGTGTCTTCCTGGGCTTTGTTCAACCCAGCGCGGGCGAAGTCCATGCCGGCGGAACCCGGATCGACCAACGGCCCCGGTCCGCCCGCGGCCTGGTCTCCTACCTGCCCGAGAATGTCGCCCTGTACCCCTACCTGACAGGGCTGGAGAACCTGCGCTACTTTGCGGCGCTGGCCGGCCTGCGCCTTTCCACGGCGGACGCATCGGCCAGACTGACGCAAGCCGGTCTGCAGGCCGACGCCCACGCCGTGCGCACGCAGGCCTATTCAAAGGGCATGCGGCAGAAGGTGGGACTGGCCATCGCCTACGCCAAGGGCGCCATCGCCATGCTGCTGGACGAACCCACGTCGGGCCTGGACCCGGCCGCCACCAACGACTTCTCGGCTCACCTCAAGCGTGCGGCGCAGAACGGGATGGGCATTCTCATGGCGACGCATGATCTGTTCAATGCCATTCAGGTGGCCGATCGCATCGGCATCATGCGGGCTGGCCGCCTGGTGAGCGAGTTCGACAAGCACAGCATCAGCCACGCGGAGCTAGAGGCCGCCTATCTCGCCCAAGCGCGGGAACTGCCGTGATCGTCACCATCGCCCGAAAAGAGCTGGCCGGCATGGTTCGCGACCGCCGCGTGCTGATCCTGTGCCTGGCACTGCTGGCCATGTGGATCATGGTCTACCTGGCCGCGATGGGGCAGCAACAACGGCTGCGGGCCGAGCGCGCCGCCATCGGCGAAACGACCCGGGAGCAATGGGACCGCCAGGGCATCAAGCATCCGCACCGCGGCGCGCATTTTGGCATGTACGCGTTCCAGCCCGACGCGCCGCTGTCCGCCTTCGACCCCGGCATCCAGCCCTACGTGGGCCAGGCCATCTGGATGGAGCCCCATCGGCGCAATATGGCCCGCTTCGACCCGGCCGCCGACGGCGGGCCCAGCATCCGCTTCGGCCAGATCGTCCCGGCGTTTCTGTTGATCAGCCTGTTTCCCCTGCTGTTCATGGCGCTGGCCTTCAACCTGGCCGCCCAGGAGCGGGAACAGGGCACCCTGCGCATGCTGCAAAGCATGGGCGTGTCCAACCGCGCCATCCTGGCGGGCAAGCTGCTTGCCATTGTCACAGGCCTGCTGACCGTCACCCTGCCGATCTTCGCGTTGCTGGGCGCGGATGCGCTGTGGCACGGACAAACGGCGGACATGCTGCCTCGCGTCGCGGGGGTGGCGCTGGTCTACACCGGCTACTACATCCTCTCGGCGGCGATCGGCCTGGCCATCGGCGCGTTCAGCCGTGGCACGCGAGGCGCACTGTTCGTGCTGATCATCGTGTGGGCCGTTGCGGTGTTCGCAGTGCCTCGCGCCGCAAGCGCCATTGCCCAGCGAGCGGTTCCCCTGCCTTCCGCGCAAGCGTTCTGGGCAGCCATCGCTCGCGACTACAAACACGGACTGCCGGGCGACCCGGACCTGGCCACGCAGTTGCGCGACTTCGACGCCGGCCTGTTGCGCCAGTACGGCGTCACGTCCCTCAAGGAGGTGCCGGTCGGCGTGAACGCCGCGCGGCGCTTGCAACGCGACGCCTACGCCGACAAGGTCCATGCCTACCATTTCGATGCACTGTGGGCGCGCTACACGCAACAACAGAACATACTGCGGTCGGCCAGCCTGTTCAGCCCGGCCATCCCCGTTGCGGCGATTTCCGCATCGCTGGCGGGAACGTCGCTTGCCCATCAACGGCACTTTGAAGACGCGGCGGAACATTACCGCCGTTACTTCAACACCGCCATCGACGAATGGGACAAGGACAACACGGCCGGGCAGGTCTCTTTCGAAACACAGTACGCGGCGGATTCGGTCTGGCAAAGCGTGCGCCCCTTTCACTACACGGCGCCCCCGTTGGCGTTCTCTCTGCGCGCCTCCTGGCTGGACCTGCTGGGGCTGGCGGCGTGGGCTGCCGTGGCGGGTGGCGCCTTATGCCTGGCGGCACGGAGATGGAAAGCATGAGGCTCATTGTCTGGGCGGAATGGCTGCGCTTTCGGCGCAGCCGCGCCAACATGGCCATCCTGGCGGCCTACTCGGTCATCCTGGCCTTGAGCGCGATTTGGGCAACGCTCGGCGCGCAACAGCATCGACAAGACCAAGTCCGGCAAGCAGCCGCCAGCGACGCGCTGATTCAACAGGCGCAACACGCCGCCGCAAAGCCCGGCGCGACCCCGGATCACAAGAGCGCTGCCATGCAGGCCTTTACGCTGGGACGTTCCATGGCGGGCCTGGCCCAGCTGCCGACGGCCCCGGGACTGGCGCTCAGCCTGTCCCGGTATGACACCCTGAACACACGCGTCGCCGTGTCGGTGGAAAGCCGCCACGCGGACGGGCGGCGAAGCGACGCGCTATCCAACCCCGCGCTCGGTCAATATGGCGCGTTCGATCTTGCCGTGGTCGTCACGCTGCTGTTGCCCCTGGTCGCGATCGGATGGTGTGCCGGCACCGTGCAGGAAGATCGGGAACAAGGAGTCTGGCGTGCGGTGTGCGCCCAGGCAGCGCGGCCCTGGATGGCCTTTCATGCCGCCTTGGCCATCCGGGCCACAGCCTTGATCGTGCCGCCCGCCCTGGCTTGCGGCCTATCCATGACCCTCGACGCGGGCGCCGCGGCCTGGCCGGCAATGGTGTGGTGGACGTTGTGCCTGGCGGCCTATGCCGTTTTCTGGATCGCCCTGTGCGGCCTGCTGGCGCGTTTTCCGGTTTCGTCCGCCGCCGCGCTGCTGATTGCCCTGACGGCGTGGCTACTGCTGACCTACGCGGTGCCAGCCAGTCTCGAAAGCCTGGCCGCCGCACGTCATCCGATGCCCTCGCGCCTGGCGTCTATCGTCGACCTGCGCCGGGCCCAGCAAAACGCGGAAGTCCGCATGCCCGAGTTGCTTGCAGGCTGGTATAGCCGCCACCCCGAATCAGCGCCCTTGATCTCACACGGCCATACCTGGCCCGTGACCTTCCTGCCCAGGTTCGAACATCAGGACCAGCAGTTGCGCCCCTTGATGCGCAGCTTCGATCAACAGCGCCTTGCCCAGGCAGCGTTCCTGGAACGCTGGATCTGGCTGGCTCCGCCGGTGGCGCTGCTGGGAATGGCGGATCATCTCGCCGGCATCAGCGTCGCGCGGCATGCCGCGTTCATGGACGACGTCGACCGATACGAACAGGAGTGGCGGGAATTCTTCGTGCCGCGCGTGATGAGCTATCGCGGATTGTCGGAGGATGATTTTTCCCGGATACCCCGGTTCCAGACCGCAGAGCCGACGACTCCTGACGCGGCGTGGCTGCTGCTGCGCAACCTGCTGCTGGTGGACATCGCATTGATCGTGCTGCTCTTGGCTGGGACGCGTCAGAAGCTGTGAGCGTGCGCGATTGCGACACAGATCGGCAGGCACGGCGCCAAGAGCCCGCCCGACAGAAAAACCCTCCCGTCGCCAAAATCGCCAGCACCCCGGTCAGCGCAACTGATGGAACTGATCCACAAGAAACTCCACCGCCGCTCGCACGGCCGGAAGCTGTCCGCGCCGATGCGGCATCAGCAGTGTGGTGGTGACGCTGCCGGCGTTCCACTGCGGAAGTATGCGCACGAGTCTCGCGGACGCGATCAAATCCCGGCACATCCGCTCGGGCAGGCACGCTATCCCCAAGCCCCGGGCCGCGGCGCCGGACAATACCGTGGATTCATCGGCGATCATGACCACGCGCGGGGATACCTGCGTGGGCTCCCCGCCGTCGTCGAACAGCGTCCAGCTTGTTACCCCCGGCCCGGCCATCAATCCCGCGTGGTGCTGGAGATCAACAGGCGACTGCAGCGGCGGGTGTTCGGCAAGGTAGCCGGGCGACGTCACCAGAATGATGGGCTCGATCATCAGCTGACGTTGCACCAGGCCCGAATCGGGCAAGGCTGCGAAGTGGCTGCGCACGGCAATGTCGAACCCGCCCTGTTGCATATCGACGAAGTGATCCGAGACGTGCAGTTGCAACTGCAGCTTCGGATACTTCTCCGCCAACAGCGGGAGGCTATCGGCCAGGTAAAGCTGCGCGGCGGGCACGGAGGCCGTCATGCGCACTCTGCCGCTGGGTTCGGCCTGACGGCGACGCACAACACCCTCGGCTGCTTCGACCTCGATCATTGCAGCCTGCGCATGCTCGTAGAAGTCGCGGCCCAGATCGGTCAGCACGAAGTTGCGCGAGGTACGGTGAATCAGCCGCACGGCAAGCTCGTCTTCCAGCATCGCCACGCGCTTGCTGATGGTGGATTTGGGAATACCCAAACGACGCGACGCGGCGGCAAACCCCTGGTGTTCCACCGCCGCCACGAATAGCCCAAGATCGTTGAGGTTGAGCAAGACAAAGTCTCTGTATGTGGACGATAAGTCCAATTATTGCCATCTACACGGCCAAAGTCTACTCAGATATCTTGTCCGGGCGGTACATGACAACGCCGCTCACTCACCAAGGACATTGATATGACTCCCATCCTCTTCTACGGCGTGCCGTCAGGCTGCTCATTTGGTTCCATCGTCGCGCTCGAATGGCTAGGCCGGCCCTACCAGCTCAGCCGCATCGAAATGCCCGAAACCGTCACCAGCGATGCCTATCGGCAGATCAACCCGGTGGGCGAGACGCCGACCCTGCGAACCGAGCGCGGCCATGTGATCAGCGAGAGTATGTCCATCCTCAACCACCTGGGCGCCCTCGGGATCGACCTCGGCCTGGGGCATAAGCAAGGGACACCCGGGTTCGATCAGTTGAATCAGACGCTGGCGTTCCTCAACACGTCCTTCTTCGGCGCGTACGTGCCCCTGTGGTATGCGCTGGAGCATGGCAGCGATGAATCCGAGAAGCGCGTATTGACCGAGTTCGCCCGCGCCAAGGTGCAAAAGGTTCACACCGATCTTTCGACGATGCTGGGCGACCGGCCCTGGCTGATGGGCGACCACCGCACCGTGGCCGACGCGTACTTCATCGGCATCGCACGATGGAACGAATACCACCAGGTTGTCGACCGCCGCGACTATCCCAACCTGCAGCGGCTATACGACAGGCTGGAGGCGGATCCGGCGGTGATCTTCGCGCACGCCATCGAGGACCAGCGCGACGCTGTGAGCAGTGGCGGGTTTCTGGGTGAGGTTCCGTTCGACGACGCGCTGGCGGTGGACTTGCTGCAGGCTGCTTAGATCGAGAATGACCGCGGTGGCGGGTTGATAGCCGACCCTGAGCGTGAAATAAGCCCGGTCGTCGACCAAGAAACTAGTCACCTAGGCAGGGGCACGCAACTCGGTCAGAATACCGCGAGCCAGGGCATTGGTCTCAAGCCTTGGACGAACCCATTCTCACCTTTGAAGGAGCCCTCGATGGCCGAGACATCCAAGGTAAAAGGACCTGCGTCATATTTTCCTTCCATCGAAAAGACCTACGACAAGCCGATAGCGCATTGGATGGATATTCTTCAGAAAGCGGGTCCGCTGAAGCACATGGAACTCGTCAACCGCCTGAAGACGCAGCACCAGATCGGTCACGGGCACGCGAACGCTTTAGTTGCGGCATTCCTCGCGACGAAGTAGGGCCTTCAGCGCCACTGCATCTATCGGCCACGCGAAGTCGCGGGGGTGACACTGAACGTCCAGGCAAGTCAGACAACGCTTGAAACCCGCCTGGCAAGATCGCCCTTGAGCAACTCCGCCAGCCGCGTCAGCCCGTGCGTCAGGCGAGTTCGATCAATAGCTCCTCCCAATGACACACGAAGCGCCACGGGGCTGAAGGACCCCGTGGAAAATGACTCCGAGTCGGTGACACTCACACCTTGTTGTAGCGCCGTCTGTGTCAGTCGGTAGAAGTCGATATGCCGCGGCAACTGGAGCCAGAGGTGAAGCCCATTCGGGTCGGCCTGAATATTGCCCGGCAGGATCGATGCTGCGATGGTTTGCCGATGCCGCAGCTCACTCCTGACCTGTGCCAGCCATTGAACGGCAGCGCCCGACTCGATCCAGGTCGACGCCATTTCAGTCATCCAGGGCGTGGGCATCAGCGCCAGTGAACGCAGGGCATCAAGCACTGGACTTAACGGCTCACCGGCAGGTACGACCAGGTAAGCGGTTCGAAGGCCTGGTGCTATGCATTTAGAGAGCGTCGAGACGTAGTAAACCGGAGTCGAAGACGTGTTGGCGGCCAATGAAAACATCGTGCTCGGCGGACGCTCGGCCAACAGCCAGTAAGGATCATCTTCAATGACGGGCAGCGCATATTTCGCTGCAACACGCAGCAGCTCTGTTCGCCGCTCGGTGGAGAGCGTCAGCGCAGTCGGGTTCTGAATCGTCGGATTCAAGTACAGCATTGCGGGACGATGTTGTTCGCACACGCGCTCGAGGTCGACGGGATCCATTCCGAACTCATCTGCCTTCACCCCTACGGCCAGGCGCTGGAGCAAGCGGGCTGCGGCCAGGAAGCCTGGGTAGGTCAACTCATCGCAAGCAATGGCATCTCCGGACTGGCTCTTGGCCAGAAGCAGTGCCGCGATAGCGGTTTGAGCGCCAGGGCAAACCACGATCCGCTCGATGTCCGTGTTGCCAGTCATCGGCTGCAGCCATTTCGCCCCGGCCACACGATGCCGATGGGCCCCCGCACCCACGTGATAGCTCATCAGATCCATCGAGCTTGCCGCTGCCTGCGTTGTGCCACTGCCTTGCGCAAGCATGTGCGAAAACTCGGCACTGCCGAGCAATGGAGGGATGTTCATTCCCAGATCAATCGTCCCGCCTGCTTCCAACCCGGAATAGGCCACATAGGTCCCACCAGCCCCTTGGGCTTCCAAGATCCCTTTCTGGCGAACTTCCGCGTACGCACGAGTGACGGTCGTGAGGTCGACTCCCAATGTCTGGGCGAGTTCGCGCTGCGGGGGCAGGCGGTCGCCTGGCCGAAGCACACCGTCCTCCACCGCGGTAAGGATTTGCGTGGCGATTTGCTGGTATCGAGAGCCCGAGCCTGCGGTAATGGGGCGCACCCAAGACATGTTTGCTTTTTTAAGGCGACGCGAGAGAGACATGTCTTTATCTTGATGTATGGGTTTTTCACCAATTTTGCACGGCAAAAAAACGTACAAACTGGAGGATTCAACTTCTTGTATGGATTTTAGCGGTAAAATTTGGAAGTTTGTAGGGGGTACAAGGTTCGCTCCGACACTCCTGACCTCGTTCGGCGTTGCCAGTTCTTCAAGCAATCCACGTCTTTGCCTGGCCCACGAGTAGTAAATGAAGCTGCGGAAGCAGCGTTTAGAGGAAATGATGGATTTTTGGGTCCCCTTAGTCTTCGGTACGTTCAAGCTCCTCGTGTTGGGCACCTGCATGTTCCTTGCCATCAAGTCTCATCGCGATGGAGCAAGAAAGGAGAAGGAGAAGAGGGAGGAGATGAAAGGACCGTAATGGAGACCTCGCTAAGCCGCCAGTTTGTCGGCGGCCTCCTGCAGGCCATTGAGAATGGATTCGGCCACGTGCATGGGGAATCCGGCCGGCAGTAGCGCGCGGATGGTCTTCACGACCCCGGGCGTGCGCGCCACCAGGTCGTCAAGGACATGCTCCACCCCCTGACCGTTGTGATTCACCACGCCGTGCTCGGTGCCCACGGCAATCCAATGCCGGCGCAGGATGTCGTGCATGGCCCAGTGGGGGTTTTTCGAGCGTACGGCCATGGCCATCCTGGCCTTGTACGGAGACAGCTGATTCGCCCCCTTGCCGATGATGGGATAGGCCGACAGCACGTCGTACAGCGGGGTGAGCTCGTAGGTTCCGCCCTGGCGCAGGAAAAGGCTGAAGTTCTTCGCGTGGCCATCCGTGGCGCACAGCATCCAGAACAGGACCTGGGCCTGGAAGAACGTGCGCCGGTCGCGGTCAGGAGCGCGCGACGTGGCCAACAGCTTCATGATTTGGCGCACGCCAGGCCCGCCGTCGGACTCGTACTTCAAATGCGGCGGGGTTGCCGTCGCCTGGCACATGTCTTCCTGCGGCAACCGGATGAGCCTGCGCTTGCCTTCCGGGTTCTCCCACCACATCCGGTCGAAGCGCTCGACGGCCAACACCTTCATGTCCTCGAACGTCAGGGGCTGGGTGGTCGCCACAGGCATTTGGTAGGCGCGCAGGATTTCCGAGCACAGCCACTCGTTTTCTACCGAATCGCTCATGTCGAACGACATGTTCGCGACCCGGCCCAATGGCAGCTTGAAAATGTGAGTGGTCGGCGTCGCGCCATGCGGCCGGCACCACCGCCCGTCGTACCAGAGCAGGGCCGACTTTTCCTGCGCGCCGGCAATGGAAATGCGGAAGTCCTCGTCCTCGGCGGCGTCGCGGCCCAGGGGGCCTGGCGCCAGGGTGTTGCGAAGCAACTGGGCGATCTCGGCGTCGGACATCGGAATCGCGTTCACCTCTTGAACGCCGTCCGGCGCCTCAGGGCCCGGCACCACCTGCAGCGCGCCGACGCAGTCCCGGCCGACTTCAGCCAGCAGGGCGAACGCGTTGGTCGAGCCGGCCTGGTACCGGCGTGCGACGCGCTCCCGGATTTCCTTGCTGTCCGGTAGCAGGTTCTCGAAGTAAGTGCGCACGGCCTCGCCGCGCTGCAGCGGATTGCCTGGGGTGAAGGGCAGGGACAGCGACAGCGGACGCCCTTGGGGAGATGCCACCCAAGCGTCGGCATACTGCAGGACCTCTCCGGCATGTGGTTGCACGCTCCAGGTGCCAACGAATTCGCCGTTCATCCAGAGATTCAGGGTGCGAGTGTGTGAACGCCGACCCATGGACTCACCAGCTGGGGCTGGCCGACGGCGTGGGCGCCGGCGATTCGCCGGGTTTGCGCAGCACGAGTTCGACGCCCAGGATGCTCAGGAGCTTCAGCAGCCGGTCGGCGCTGACCTTGTCGGCATGGCGCTCGATATTAGACAAGGCCTGCTGGCTGATGCCCAGGCGCATGGCGGTATCCGCTTGGGTCAGCCCGGACTGTTTGCGGAAAGCCTGAAGCAGTGCCGGCAGCTGCTCCGCGGTGCGGACGGTGAAGTCGGACATACAAGCCTCACGTTGTAATGCAGATTTACAAACTCTACTGCGTAAAATTGAAATACGCAATTTAGATTGTAAAAAGAGAATACAAAGTTAGAGTTGTACGGCGCCGATACCACCACGTCAGCCCCGCCCCCACCAGTGCCCATAGGTTCGGCGGCCTTGGGCGCCGTCGCGAAACCATCACGGCTCGGGAATGTTTTCCCGGAAGATGACCTGAAGCCGCGGCAGGTAGCTGGGTTCGGGCGCGCCCTTCACGGCCGCCACCAGCAGCTTGACGATCTCGCGCGCCTCGACGCGCGGGTTCTGGTCGATCACGGCGTCCATCGTGCGATCGAGCAACAGGCGGCGCGTGGCTTCGGTGAGGTCGTGGCCCACGAAGACAATGCGATGGGCGGTGGCTGCCTTGCTTGAGCGAGCCTCGTTTGGCCGCGCCTCAGCCGGCCGCGCCTCTTTCAGCGCCCGCGCGATGCCTTGATTGCCGGCGCCGATGTTGTAAATCGCGTGCGGCGGATCTTTGCGCAGCAGATCCTGCGTGACGGCAAAGGCGCGGTCGCGGTCGTCGCCGATCTCGAGAATGTGTGCGATGCGCAGGTGCGGAAACTCTTCGCTCAGCAGCGAGCGAAAGCCCATCTCCCGCTCTTCGTGGCCGCGATACGCCAGTGACCCCACGAACACCGCGACCTTCCGCTCCGTGTGCTGTGGCAGAAACCGGCCCAGCAACAGCGCGGCCAGGCGGCCCGCGGCGCGGTTGTCGATGCCCACGTAACCCAGGCGCGCCGAGATCGGAATATCCGACACCAGGGTACTCACATGCACGCCGCTGTCGCGCAGCGCCATGATGGCGTCGCGCACTTGTGGATGGTCCAGCCCGACCAGGCCGACGGCCTGCGTCTGCTCGCGCAGCTCGTAGAGCTTTTGCGCCAGCTTATTGGCGTCGAATCCCTCGATCAGATGCAGGCGGGCCCGCACATCGGGGCGGGTGGCGGCTTCTTCGAGCAGATGCTGGCCCAACGCGGTCATGAAGCTGTTGGTGCCGGCGGGCAAAACGAAATCGACCCGCACATCCTGGCTGGCGGCATCGGCGCCCTGGACGAAGTAGCCGAGGCGATTGGCGATTGCCAGCACGCGGTCGCGTGTCTTGCCGCGCACGCCGTCGCGGTCGTTCAGCACCCGGTCCACGGTGGCGGTGGACATGCCGGCTTCACGGGCAATGAGGGAAATGGTGGGGCGCATGCGGGACCAGGCTCTCAAGACACCATCAGGACGATGGTAGCGAGGCCATCATAACCCATCATTTGCAATCATTCGAGATCAAAAAGGTAACGTTGCTGCCCTATAAGCGCCATCCGCCTTTACCCCTGATTGTTTTGATGTGATTATCGCTGCTCAATAACATCAAACACCGCACGGCAGGATGCCAGGCAGTCGACAGTGCATACCGGGCCGGCAGGAGGAGCACATGTCGCACCCAACCCTGGTGCCCGACCCGCCCGTTCGGGAACGGCGCTTTCGCATCGGCTGCATCGGCGCCGGCATGATCATGGCCGAGTGCCACCTGGCGGCCTACCAGCAGGCCGGCTTCACGGTGGCGGCGATCGCGTCGCGTACCCGCAGCAAAGCGGCCGCGGTCGCCGAACGCTACGGCATCCCCCGTGTACATGAGGACCCCCTGGCCCTGATCGCCGATCCGCAGATCGAGATCGTGGACATCGCGTACCCGCCCGACCTGCAGCCCGCGCTGATTCGCGCCGCATTGCGCGCCCCGCACGTGCGTGGCGTGCTGGCACAGAAGCCCCTTGCCCTGTCGCTGGACGAAGCCCGCGCCTTGCGCGACGAGGCACGGGCCGCCGGCAAGATCCTGTCGGTAAACCAGAACATGCGCTACGACCAATCGATGCGCACGCTCAAACAGCTGCTTGACCAGGGCGTGCTGGGCACGCCGGTGTTCGCGCAGATCGACATGCACGCGATCCCGCACTGGCAGGACTTTTTGCGCGGCTATGACCGGCTGACGCTCTCGAACATGAGCGTGCATCACCTCGACGCCCTGCGTTATCTGTTTGGCGAGCCCACCGAGATCACCAGCGTCACCCGCCCCGATCCGCGCACCGAGTTCGCGCATCAGGATGGGCTGGTGACCACCATGCTGCGCTTTGGCAACGGCCTGCTCGCGCTGTCGCTCGAAGATGTGTGGTCAGGCCCGCGGGCCGAGGGATACCCCGACGACCAGCACATCCGCTGGCGCGTGGAAGGCACCGAGGGCGTCGCGCGCGGCACCATCGGCTGGCCCACCGGCGAGCCGTCGACCCTGAGCTACGCCTCGCGCGCGGCCGAGGGCCATACCGACGGGCGCTGGGTGACTCCGACGTGGGACACGATGTGGTTTCCGCATGCCTTCATCGGCGTGATGGAGCAGTTGCAGTACGCGCTGGCCAGCGGCACCGAGCCTGCGTTGAGCGTGACCGACAACGTACGCACGATGGCGCTGGTCGAGGCCGCGTATACGTCCATCGCCGAAGGCCGCACAGTACGGCTGCCGGCTGTTGAATAACCAGACAGAAAAACAGACGGAGACAACCATCATGATCCAGACCGGAATCTTCTCGGGCTACTTTCCCTATGAACTGGAGCGCACCGCCAAGGTGATCCGCTCGCACGGCTTCAACACCGTGCAGCTGGACCTGCATTTCAAGGACATGGAGCTCGGCCCGGGGCAGCTGACCGCGCAGAAATGCACACAGATCCGCGACACCTTCCGCAACTACAACCTGCCGGTGTCCTGCATCTCGGCCTATACCAATATCGTTCATCCGGATCCCGCCGAGCGCCAACGCCGCAACGGCTATCTCAAAGAGATCCTGACACACGCGCGCCAGTTGGGTTCGCCTTACGTGATCTCGGAAACCGGCACGTTCGACACCGACAGCGACTGGGTGCATCACCCCAAGAACAAGACCGAGGAAGGCTGGAACCAGTGCCGCGCGGTGATCGCCGAGCTGTCGCAACATGCCTATGACCATGGCGCGGTGTTCCTGCTGGAGACCTACGTGAACAACGTGGTGGGTTCGGTCGAGGAAACGCTGCGCATGTTCGCCGAGGTGGATCACCCGGGCCTCGGGCTCTTGATGGATCCGACGAACTACTTCGAAGCGCACAACATCGACCAGATGGACCGCACGCTCAATCAGGTGTTCGACGCGCTCTCCGACAAGATCTGCATCGCGCATGCCAAGGACGTGAAGCGTTCGGGCGATGACAAGTCGGAAAAGCACAGCGACATTGGTGACGAGGGCGCGGCCGAAAGCCATACCTTCCGTGGGGTGGGCGAGATCGAACTGCCGGCGCCGGGCCTGGGCGCGCTCAATTACGACCTGTATTTGCAGCGCCTGGCGAAGAAGCACCCCAACATTCCCATCATCATCGAACACTTGACCGAAGACGATGTGCCGCGCGCCAAGCAATTCCTCGACGAGCGGCTGCGCGCGAACGGTCTGTAGGCCGGCACGGCACAAGACTACCGGCGCACCGCGAAGCCATCCTCGAACAAGGCCCGCGGCGCGCCTCTAGAACACGATTCTGAACACCGACACCGGCGGACGCGCCCGCGCATCCGCCAGGGAGAACTCATGCCTGACATTTACGGGACCTGGATGACGCGCCGCGACGTAGAGGCGCGCACCGGACAGCTTGCGCAGTTTGCCGGCGTACGCCTGATGACGCTGGACGACGGGCTGGAGCGCGGCATCCGCATGCTGGAGTTCCGCAGCGGCACGGGCCTGCGTTTTACGGTGCTGGTGGATCGCGCGATGGACATCGCCGATTGCGAATACCGCGGCTTCGCCATGGGATGGCAATCGCCGTCGGGCTTTCGCCATCCCGGACTGCATGACTACGAAGGCGAAGGCGGACTGGGCTGGATGCGCTCGTTTTCGGGCCTCATGATCACCTGCGGACTGGACCACATCCTGTTCATGTACGACGCGCCGGCCGGCAACTACGTGTACGGCCCACGCAAGACCGCCAAGCAATCCATCCATGGCCGCGTCGGCACCATTCCCGCGCGCCTGACCGGCTACGGCGAACGCTGGGACGGCGATCGCTGCGTGCTGTGGGCCGAAGGCGTGGTGAGCCAGGGCACCGTGTTCGGCGAGCACCTCGAGCTGCACCGCCGCATCGAGATCGAGGTGGGCACCAACGACATCAAGCTGTCGGATCGCGTGGTGAATCGCGGCTTCTACCGCACGCCGCACATGCTCTGCTATCACATCAACCTGGGCTATCCGGTGCTGGACGCCGACTCGCGCTATCTGGCGCCGATCCGCGATGTGGTGTGGGCCGCGCACGAGCAGAACTATCGCAAGCAGGGCGTGGGCTACCGCCGCATGCCGGCGCCGCAGTTGGGCTTTCATGAGCAGGTGTGGCAGCACGAGATGGCCGCCGCCCCCGACGGCAGCGTGCCGGTGGCCCTGGTGAACGATAAGCTGGCCCTGGGCATGCAGGTCAGCACTTACAAGCATCAATTCCCTTGCCAGTACCAATGGCAGAACCTGCAATCGGGACAGTATGCGATGGGCATCGAGCCCTCGACCAACCATGTGCTGGGCCAGGGCGCGGCGCGCGAGCGCAATGAGCTCATCTGGCTCGAGCATGGCGACGAGCGCCGCTACGACACCACGTTCAGCGTGCTGGGCTCGGCCGCCGACATCGCGGCCTGCGAAGAACGCATTCGCGCGATCGCGGTGCAGCCCGAGGCCGATTATCCGCCGTTGTCGGGGCGCTTCGCGCCCATCGCGGGGCGCACATGAGCGCGCGCTTCTCATTGCAAGGCCGTCGCGTGCTGTACACGGGCGCGGCGGGCGGCTTTGGTGTGGACACCACGATTGCGCTGCTGGAAGCGGGCGCCCGCGTGATCGCGCTCGACAACCACGCCGGGCATATCGATCGCTTGCGCAGCACCGTGCCGGCGCGGTTTTCCGACCACCTCCACATCCTGCAGGCCGATCTCGCCGACGCCAGCGCGCTGCAATCGCACCTTGAGCGGCTGACCGCCGAGGGCACGATCGATGTGGTCATCAACAACGCGGCGATCTACCCCTCGCGCCCGTTCGAGGAATACAGCGACGCAGAGTTGGCGCGCGTGCACCGCGTGAACGTGGAGGCGGCTATTCAGATCGTCCGCGCCGCGCTGCCCGGCATGCGCGAGCAGCAATGGGGCCGCGTGATCAACATCTCGTCGATCACGCTGTCCGGCGGCTGGGAAAACCTGCTGCCCTACGTGCAATCCAAGGGCGCGATGGTGGGCGCCACGCGCGCATTCGCCCGCGAGTTCGGCAAGTGGGGCATCACGGCCAACGCCATCTCGCCGGGCGCGTTTCCCACCGACGCCGAGAAGATCCATCCTGATCCCGAGGGCTACAACCGCATGGTGCTCGAACGCCAGTCGGTGAAGCGCCGCGGGCACGCAGGCGACATCGCCGCGGCCATCGTTTTCCTTGCCTCGGACGAGGCGGGTTTCATTTCCGGACAGACGCTGGCAGTTGACGGCGGCTGGGTCATGCATTGACGCGCATCGGCGCACGCAGAGGGTAGAAGCATGAGTATTCTTTCTGGCTACAAGGTTCTGGACTGCTCCATCGCCATGGCGGGGCCGTTCGCGGCGCAGCGCCTGGGCGACCTGGGCGCCGACGTGATCAAGATCGAGCCCCCCGCCGGCGAATGGCAGCGGCACGCGCCAGCCGGCGGCATCACGGGCAACAAGATCAACGTGTCCTTTCTCTCGCTGAACCGCAACAAGCGCTCGCTCGCGATCGATCTGAAGAGTGCCGGCGGCAAGGAGATCATCCAGAAGCTCGCGGCGCAGGCCGATGTGTTTATCCAGAACTATCGGCCGGGCGTCGCCGGCCGTCTGGGTGTGGACTACGAGACCCTGTCGGCGCTGAACCCGCGCCTCATCTATGTATCGATGTCGGGCTTCGGTGAAGACGGCCCCTATGCCACGCGCCCTGGGCAGGATCTGCTGTTGCAGGCGATGTCGGGCGCGATGCTGTCGTCGGGCCGGGCCGGCGAAGCGCCACGCGCGGCGGGCCAGTATGTGGTCGACGCCGTCACCGCGTATTGCGCCTTCGAGGGCGTGCTGGCCGCGCTGCTGCACCGCGAGCGCACCGGCGAAGGTCAGAAGGTCGAGGTCAACATGCTGGATGCGATCACCACGATCCAGATGCAGGAGCTCTCGGTGTATACCGTGGGGCACAAGCCTCAGGTGCGCAGTGCCGAGCCGCATGCCCACGTGTACATCCGCGCCCCCTATGGCACCTTCGCGACGAGCGACGGCTATCTGGCGCTCGCCATGCCCGACATGAAAGTGCTGGCGCGCGTGACCGAAGAGCCGCGCCTGGCGGAGTACACCGCCGAGCGCGACGGTTGGGAAAAGCGCGACGAGATCTACGCGCTCGTGCGCGACACGTTGGCAAAAGCCTCGACCGCCGATTGGTTCGCCAAACTCGATGCCGCCGGCATCTGGTGCAGCCCGGTGTATGGCTACGCCGATCTGGTCGAAGATCCGCAGATCGCGCACAACGGCACGTTCGTCGAGTATGACCATCCGACCGAAGGCCGGATCAAGACGCCGGGCTTTCCGATCCGCTTTTCCAAGACCCCGAGCCAAGTGGTGCGCGGCGCGCCGCTCACCGGTCAGCACACCGACGAAGTGCTGCGCGATTTTGGCTTCAGCGACAACGAGATCGCTGCGCATGCGGCCTCTGGCGCGGTGCTGCGCGGGGTCTCGGAATGAGCGAACCCGCGCTGCCCTATCGCGGCCTCACCTGGGACCATCCGCGCGGCTTCAACGCCCTGAACGCGGCTACCGCCCATACGCCGCTGGTGCACTGGGACAAGCAGTCGCTCGAAGGCTTCGAATCGGCGCCCATCGCCGAACTCTGCGCCCGCTATGACCTGGTGGTGCTGGATCACCCCCATCTGGGCGAAGCCCTGGCGCACGATTGCCTGCAAGCGCTGGACACCGTGTTCGCGCCCGACGAGCTGGCGCGGATTGCGCGGGATAGCATCGGGCTGTCGTACGACAGCTATCGCATGGCCGATCGTCAATGGGCGCTGCCGCTGGACGCCGCCACGCAGGTCATGGCCACGCGCGCCGATCGGCTCGACGGCCCCGTGCCGCGCACCTGGCGCGAGGTACTGACGTTGTCGCAACGCAGTGGCGCGGTCGCGCTCAGCTGGGGCGGTCCGCACCCGTTCCTGTCGCTGCTGTCGATCGCTGCCGCCATCGCGCCCGATACCGACCTGCGCCCGCACGGCGCCTGGCACGACGAGGCGACGCTCGCCGGCGCGTGCGACGTGCTCAGCGAATTGGCGCGGCTCACGCCCGTGCACGCCCTGGCTTACAACCCGATCGCGCTGCTCGGCCACATGAGCTCGCGCGATGACATCGCGCTCTGCCCGCTCGTCTATGGCTATGTGAACTACGCCACCTCCGCGGTGGCGAAACCGCTCGCGTTCCGCGACGCGCCCGAGGCCCAAGCGGGCAGGCCCGGCTCGATCCTCGGCGGCACCGGCATTGCGATATCCCGGCGCTGCATCGTGGGGCCGGAGTTGCGCGCGCATCTGTTGTGGTTGCTCGCGGCCGATACCCAAAGCCGCTTCATCCCGCAGCACGAAGGACAGCCAAGCCATCGCGGCAGCTGGGCCGATGCGGACGTGAATGCAGCGAGCGGCAGCTTCTATGCCAACACGGCCCGCACGCTCGAAGCCGCCTCGATCCGGCCGCGGCACGACGGCTACATCGCCTTCCAGACCGAGGCCTCGCAGTTCCTGCGCGACGGCGTCGCCGCCCGCGCCTCCTCCCACGCATTGGCGCGCGGCCTGACCGAGCGTTTCCAGGCCAGCCTGACCGCCGCCCCAAGCACTCCGCAATAAGGATTTCCACGTGAGCGCACTCGTCAATCTCAGTATCGATGGCCATGTCGCCATCATCGAACTCAACCGTCCCGAAAAGCTGAACGCGATGACGCCCGAGATGGCCGACCTGCTGATCGCGGCGGTGGAGCAATGCAACACCGACTCGCAGGTGCGCGCGGTGATCCTGACCGGCGCCGGCCCCAAGGCCTTCTGCGCCGGCTCGGACATCACCGAGCTCGACCGCTACGCCACGCCCTGGGATTTTCGCAATCGGCTCGACTACTGCGACTGCGTGCGCATGTTGAAAAAGCCCACGGTGGCGGCGATCAACGGCTATACCTTCGGCGGCGGCCTGGAAATGGCGTTGGCCTGCGATATCCGCATCGCCTCCGACAACGCGCGCCTGGGCGCGCCCGAGATCAAGCTGGGCTGGATCGGCGGCGGCGGCATGACAGCGCAGCTCGTCCATGCGATCGGCCCGAGCAACGCCGCCCTGATGGTGCTGACCGGCGATCCCATCCGCGCCGAGCAGGCGCTGGCCTGGGGCCTGGTGAGCGAGGTGGTGCCGCAGGAGATGTTGCGCGAGCGCGCGCAGGCGCTTGCCGCCACCATCGCTTCGCGCGCGCCTATCGCGGCCGAGACGGCACGTGTCAATCTGCGCGCCGCGCTGTCGATGCCGCTAGAGAAGGCCGTGGAATACGAGCGCGATCTGCAGGCGATCTGCTTCGCCACCGCCGACGCCAAGGAAGGCCGCAAGGCATTTGAAGAAAAGCGCGCGCCGAAGTTCGAGCGGCGCTGACGGGTGGGGTGCCGCCCCGCGCGGCACCTGAACCGCGGCGTACTCCTGCCAAGCGGCGTTTGATAAGGGGGCGGCACGCCACTTGCTGCGTCTCTATATGCGCCGGGAGTGTGGAAGATGGCTATCAAACGGTTCTATGCGTTAGTTAAGCAAACGGTAACGAACTGGCTGGACGACTACGCCCCCAGCATGGGCGCCGCCATCGCGTTCTACACCGTTTTCTCGCTGGCGCCACTAGTTATTATCGTGATCGGTATCGCCGGGTTCTTCTGGGGCCGCGAAGCCGCGCAGGGACAGTTGTTGGACCAAGTCAGCGCCTTGGTCGGCGCAGAGGGCGGGAAGGCGGTCGAAAGCGTCGTATTGGGCGCGCAAGAACCCGCGCAGGGCATCGCGGCCACGGTCATCAGCGTCGTGATGTTGGTGGTCGGGGCGACGACTGTATTTTCGGAACTACAAAGCGCGCTGGACCGCATCTGGAAGGTCAACGCCAAGAAGCAGTCCGGCATCTGGGCCGTGATCCGCGCGCGACTGCTTTCCTTTGGCCTGATTTTGACCTTGGCGTTTTTATTGATTGTCTCGCTTGTCGTCAGCACAGTGTTGGCAGCACTGGGCAGTTGGCTGGGCGGCGGCATCCCGGGTTGGGAGACGCTGCTCCAAGCGGTCAACGCAGCGGTTACGTTGGGCATACTCACCCTGCTTTTTGCGATGATCTACCGATTTATGCCCCAAGTCTCAGTTGCGTGGCGAGACGTATGGGCAGGGGCGTTCGTCACCGCCGTCATGTTCGAAATCGGGAAGTTCCTGATCGGCCTGTACATGGGCAAGGCGTCCGTCGCATCCTCGTACGCTGCGGCGGGTTCGCTTGTGATCGTGCTGATCTGGGTGTATTACGCGGCCCAGGTGTTTCTGCTGGGCGCGGAATTTACCCGCGTTTATGCCGAAGCGCATGGATCCCGCAGAGAACTCGGCCCTGCTTCGCCCACCAGAAGCGATACGTGAACAGGGAGGCTCCGCTTCCGGCCGGGAACCGCCAATCGCGCCATGCTTACCCAGTAAAAAAGCAGTGATGATGCGTGCAACGAGCGCGAATTTTCGCCCCTTACGTATCAGATGACCTGATTAGTTCTAACTAATAGAAATTGAAGCGCCATCGATACCTAAGATTGCGTATGCCTCTCCGGCCTCGAATCCGCGCGTTGGCGATGACCTTGTGCCGGGTACGGCGGTTCCGCCACTACCCGCAGGCACTCATTTCGGCTATCGCTCAGCGGATCGGGAAGAACGTGCCGGCCAAGGTTCCGTTCATGCCGCAATAGGGCGGACCAGATGAACCCGCGCCGGGCGACTGTTCCTCGACGACCAGCCCATCACCCTGGCGGTGCAGGTTCAGTACCCAGCCCTCGGTGTCGACGCTCTTGACCCGCAGGCGCTCGCCCTTGGCCTTGCCGGCGGCCTCCACGTTGCACGACCAGCGCCCGTTGTGCGGCTGTGCGGCCGAACCTTCATACAGGATGTCGCCGTCGGGCTGCTTCCAGAGCGTGATCTCGCCGGAGAGGTTGCGCCATCTGCCGGTAAAGCCCTTGCGTTCGGCCAAGTCCAGCGAGGCGAGGAACGCGTCTCGGTATTTCAGGCGGCTCGCGAGTTCCTCGATCGGTTTGTCTTTGTCGAACGGCTTCTCGAAGGCGTCGTCGCGCACCTTGGTGAAATAGCGCTGGTCGCGCAACAACGCTTCGGCCGTGTTGGCGTCCAGGGATTTGCGTGCGTCGTTGTAGCGCTTGGCGATGCTCGCGTCGAGCGCTGCGAGTTGCGGGTTCGCGCAGATGGCTTTTTCTGCTCCCGTGCGCGCCTTGGCGCAGTCGAACGAAGGCAAGGCCTCGGACGCCGCCGTGGCGGTCAGGGAAAGTGCGCACAGCACGACGGCGCAGGCGGCAGGGAGTAGATTTTTGGTCAGCATGGTGTCGCGAATGATAGCGAGAATTCGCGCAACGCACGTCCACCATGGGCATTTCAGCCCGACATGGCAATGTACGACCGCGGTCAAAACGTATATGGCGAGCAGGCAAATGTGATGCTGACACTGCGCAGCCAGTTCTAAATGCGTGCCACCGGCGCCGAGTTGGCTAGCAAGGGGAAATCCATTTCGGCAGTGCGCCGCAGGGCTGCACACATGGACGGGATTGGTGGCATGCCTTCTGCACCTTAGTCAAACGCAAAGAAAAGAGCCGCCTCAAGGGCGGCTCACAAACACGAAATGGCTCACTTTCGGATGCAGAAACGAGACTCTGCTGAGAGTTGCCGATATACCGTCTTTATTCCTTAATACCGGCTTTATTCCCCGTTTTTAACGCAGGCCCTTTCTCGAAGATGGATCACTCCACCGTCACGCTCTTGGCCAGGTTCCGCGGCTTGTCCACATCCGTCCCACGCGCGCACGCCGTGTGATACGACAGCAACTGCAGCGGCACGGTGTGCAGGATCGGCGACAGCTTGCCGTAGTGCTCCGGCATGCGGATCACGTGCATGCCTTCGGCGCTCTGGATCTTGCTGTCCGCGTCGGCGAAGACATACAGCTCGCCGCCGCGCGCGCGCACTTCCTGCATGTTGGACTTCAGCTTTTCCAGCAGCTCGTCCTTCGGAGCGATGGTGACGACGGGCATGTGCTCGGTCACCAGCGCCAGAGGACCGTGCTTGAGTTCACCGGCCGGATAGGCCTCGGCGTGGATGTAGCTGATTTCCTTGAGCTTGAGCGCGCCTTCCAGCGCGATCGGGTAGTGCATGCCGCGGCCCAGGAACAGGGCGTTTTCCTTGGAGGCGAAGCGATCGGCCCAGGCCATGATCTGCGGCTCCAATGCCAGCACCGAACCGATGGCGGCCGGCAGGTGGCGCAGCGCCTTGAGGTGCTCGGCTTCCTGCTCGTCCGTCAGGTTGCCGCGCGTCTGCGCCAGCGCCAGGGTCAAGAGGAACAGCGCGGTGAGCTGGGTGGTGAAGGCCTTGGTCGAGGCCACGCCGATCTCGACGCCGGCGCGCGTGATGTACGACAGCTTGCACTCGCGCACCATCGCGCTGGTGGACACGTTGCAGATGGTCAGCGTGTGTTCCATGCCCAGCGAACGGGCGTGCTTCAAGGCGGCCAGCGTGTCGGCGGTTTCGCCGGACTGCGAGATGGTCACGACCAGCGAGCGCGGGTTGGGCACGCTGTCGCGGTAGCGGTATTCGCTGGCGATTTCGACCGCGACCGGGATCTTGGCGATCGACTCGATCCAGTACTTCGCGGTCAGGCCGGCGTAGTAGCTGGTGCCGCAGGCCAGGATCAGCAGGGAATCGATGTCCTTGAAGATCTTGTAGGCCTGGTCGCCGAAGAGTTCGGGCGTGATGGATTCGATGTCCTGCAGGGTATCGCCGACCGCGCGCGGCTGCTCGAAGATTTCCTTCTGCATGTAGTGGCGATAGGGGCCCAGTTCGGCGGCGCCGGTGTGCACGTGCACGGTGTGCACTTCGCGGTCCACGTTCTTGCCGGCGGCGTCCACGATCCAGACGCGCGAGAGCTGCAGGTCGACGACGTCGCCGTCTTCCAGGTAGATGATCTGGTCGGTCGTGCCGGCCAGCGCCAGCGCGTCGGACGCCAGGAAGTTTTCGTTCTGGCCCACGCCCACCACCAGCGGCGAGCCTTGGCGCGCGCCCACGACGCGATGCGGTTCATCGCGGCAGAACACGGCGATGGCGTAGGCGCCATGCAGGCGGCGCACGGCGTTCTGCACGGTTTCGAACAGGTCGCCCGAATACAGATGGTTCACCAGGTGCGCGATGACTTCGGTGTCGGTCTGGCTTTCAAAGACATAACCCACGGCCTGCAGCTCGGCGCGCAGTTCGTCGTGGTTTTCGATGATGCCGTTGTGGACCAGCGCGATGCGCGGCTCTTCATTGCCCAGGCGCGAGAAGTGCGGGTGGGCGTTATGCGTGGCGGGCACGCCGTGGGTGGCCCAGCGGGTGTGGGCGATGCCGGTGAAACCCTGCACCTTGTCCTGGGCGACCTGATCGGCCAGCTCGGCCACGCGCTGCGTGCTGCGCGTGCGGCGCAGATGGCCGTCGGCGTAGACGGCGACGCCGCAAGAGTCATAGCCGCGATATTCCAGGCGCTTCAGGCCTTCAACCAGGATCGGGGTGATGTCGCGCTGGGCGACGGCGCCAACAATGCCGCACATAGGAGAGACTCCGGTTAGTTCGTGTACCGACGCATTGTGCGCGACCCCGCAAGAAATTTGATTTCTTAATATTGAATAATTTGGCAGTTAATTCCCTTACATAAATGTGATTAAATAATCTTTCTTAAACCGGAGATTTTTGAATTAAACATGCAAAACACGCCGATTTTGCTACCCGAACTGGATGATCTGGACCGGCGCATTCTCGAACAGTTACAAGACGACAGCTCGCTGACCAATCAGGATCTGGCCGCCAGGGTGCATGCGTCGCCCCCGACCTGCCTGCGGCGCGTGCGCCGCCTGGTGGACGAAGGCGTGATCGACCGGCAGGTGGCCATCCTGTCCGCCCAGAAGCTGGGCAGCACGCTGACGGCGATCGTCGAGATAACGCTGGATGTGCAGGCAGCGGAAAGCCTGGATGCGTTCGAGCAATGCATGCTGGCCGAACCGGCCGTGCTGCAGTGCTACCGGGTGTCGCCCGGGCCGGACTTCGTGGTGATCGCGCAGGTCAAGGACATGCCCGCCTATCACGCACTGGTGCACCGGGCGTTCACCGCGCAGGCCAACGTGCGCAATGTGCGCACGTTCTTTTCGGTGCATCGCGCCAAGTTCGAGACGCGCATCGACGTAAGGGAGTGACCGGGGCCCTAGCCCCGGCCAAGCAGGCGTTCGAACTGCGCCAGGTAGCGGTTGCCCATTTCCTGCACGTCGTGTTCGCTGCGCACGTACGCATAGGCGCGTCCGGTGATGGCTTCGCGGAAGGCCGCGTCGTCCAGGCAGCGCGCCATGCCCGCGGCCATGGCCTGGTGGTCGCCCACCGCGACGAGCACGCCGCGCCCGTCGGCCAGGCTTTCCTTCAGGCCGCCGGCGTCGGTGGACACCACCGGCACCCGCTGCAGAAAGGCGTCCAGCACGCTGCTGCCCAGCGCCTCTTCCTCGGAGCTCATGACGAACACGTCCAGGATGCTGTAGAAGTCCTCGACGCCCTTGCGAAAGCCCGCGAAGCGGTACACGTCTTCGATGCCCAGCCTGCGCGCTTCGTCCTTGGCCTGCTGTTCGCGATCGCCACCGGCGCCGAAATGCAGGAAGACGAAATCGCGGCGCGTCCTGGCCAGTTCGCCCACGGCGCGGACCAGGGTCACGGGATCCTTGTCGCGGATGAGCGCGGCGGACGTCGCCATGACCTTTTTGCCGCTCAGGTCGAACTCACGCACCAGGCCGGCAACATTGTCGGCGTTGATCTCGTGCGGCTCGACCGCGCTGCGGATGATGACGGGTTCGATGCCGAGGCGGCGCGGTTCGCCCGCGGCCATCTCGCTGATGGCCACGAACAGGTTCGCACGGCGCCACTTGAAGCCGGTCTTCCATTCGTCGCCCGGCTTGACCACGAACGACGTGCGGCGGGAAAACACCACCGGGCTGCGATGCAGCCATTTGGTCAGGACCGCCCAGGTGATAGTGTTGGCGGTCTGCGCGTGGATGATGTCGTAGCGGCCGGCGCCGGCCAGGAAGGCCAGTTGCCCGGGCACGTTGCGCCGGGTGTGGGCGACGAACCCCTCCTGGCGGGCGCGCTCGGCCAGCGGCGCGCCTTCGCGGCACATCACTTCGACGTCATGGCCCGCCTTGCGGAAGGCGCGCATGCAATACAGCGTCTGCCGTTCGCCGCCGCGCCAGCCCTTCTCGAAGTTGAGTTGCAGGATCTTCATGCGCGCCCGATGCCCGAGTACTCGAAGCCCAGGCCGCGCACATCGGCGGGCGTGTACAGGTTGCGGCCGTCGATGATCAGCGGGGTCTTGAGCAGGGCCTTGACGCGATCGAAGTCGGGCGCGCGGAAGACCTTCCATTCAGTCGCGATCAGCAGCGCGTCCGCGCCGTCCAGCGCCTCGTACATGTCGGCGGCGAAGCTGATGCCCTGGTGGCCGGCCAGCACGCGTCCGGCCTCGTGCATGGCAACGGGATCGTAGGCGCGCACTTCGGCGCCGCGGCGCGTCAGTTCGGCGATGACCGTCAGGCTGGGGGCTTCGCGCATGTCGTCGGTGTTGGGCTTGAAGGACAGTCCCCACAGCGCGATCTTGCGGCCACGCAGATCCTCGCCAAACCGTTCGACCAGCTTTTCGGACAGGCGGAATTTCTGCGCATGGTTCGCGGCCTCGGCGGCCTCGATGACGCGCATGGGCAAGGCATGCTCGGCGGCGGTATTGACCAGCGCCTGCACGTCCTTGGGAAAGCACGAACCGCCGTAGCCCGCGCCCGGATACAGAAAGTGATAGCCGATGCGCGGATCGGCGCCGATGCCGCGGCGCACCTGCTCGACGTCGGCGCCCAGGGCTTCGGCCAGGTTCGCCATTTCGTTCATGAACGAGATGCGCGTGGCCAGCATGGCGTTGGCGGCGTACTTGGTCAGCTCGGCGGAACGCACGTCCATCACCATGAGGCGGTCGTGCGTGCGCTGGAAGGGCTCGTAGATGCGGCGCATCACGCTGATGGTGTATTCGTCGTCCGCGCCGACGACCACGCGGTCCGGGCTCATGAAGTCGTTGATGGCCGCCCCTTCCTTCAGGAACTCGGGGTTGGACGCCACGCTGAACGGGATATCCACGCCGCGTCCGGCCAGTTCGCGGGCCACCACGGCGCGCACCTTGTCGGCCGTGCCCACGGGGACGGTGGACTTGTCCACGATCAGCTTGCGCGACGTCATGTGGCGCGCGATGTTCTGCGCGGCCGCCAGCACGTACTTCAGGTCGGCGGAACCGTCTTCGCCGGGCGGGGTGCCCACGGCGATGAACTGCACATCGCCGAACGCCACGCTTTGCGCCACGTCGTCCGTGAAATGCAGGCGGCCGGCCTGCACGTTGCGGCGAACCAGGTCTTCAAGGCCGGGTTCGTAGATGGGGATGCCGCCCTGGCGCAGCAGCGCGATCTTGGCCGCGTCCACGTCCAGACACATGACGTCGTTGCCCATGTCGGCCAGGCACGCTCCCGACACCAAACCCACGTAACCGGTACCCACGACCGTGATCTTCATGCCTGAACGCCTTCCAAATAGGTAATCTTCGCCCCCAGGCTAAGGAACCGGGGGCCGGCGGCCATTATAGAAGCGGCCGCGATCCATGGCCCGCCGGCGCGAAACGGACCCTGTCCGCGCCCCGGCGCCGCCCTACGCCCGAAGCTTGCTGAACCGGACGGTATTGACCAGCACCGCCAAGGCGGCGCAGACGGTCCCGAGCACCAGGGCCAGGCCCGGCCCATGGGCCGCGCTGACGCTGAACGCGATCGCCACCAGCGCGGTGCCGAAGCTCTGCCCGAAAACCCGGGTGGTGGCCTGCAAGCCGCCCGCCGCCCCGCTGCGCGAGCGGGGCGCGGCCGACAGCAGGGCCCGGTTGTTCGGGGTCTGGAAGAAGCCGAAGCCCACGCCCGCCACGAACATGCCCAGGACGACCGGCCAGTTCGACACCGAGGAAGGCAGCACGGCCAGCCAGAGCATGCCGGCCACCATCGCGGCCGCTCCGATGCCGCTCAGGGTGGCGGCGGAATAGCGGTCCGACAGGCGGCCCGCAAGCGGCGCGATGATGGCCGTGCCCACCGGCCAGGCACCCATCAGCAGGCCGACCTCCAGTTGCGGCCGGCCCAGCACCTGCTGGAAGTAGAACGGCAGCGACACGTACGACGCCATCTGCGCGGCGAAGGTGCAGGCCGAGGCGCCCACGGCGAACGCCAGCGGACGGATGCGCAGCAGATCCACGGGAACCAGCGGCTTGGCCTGCCTGCTGGCCCGGCGCACCAGCACCATGCCCGCCACCGACGCAATGGCAACCAGGCCGATTCCGCGCAGCAGGTCTTCACCCATCATGTCGACGCCGGAAATGAACACGCCCAGCGTGGCCATGCAGAGCAGGGCGCTGATCCAGTCCAGCTTCACGTCGTTGCGCGGCACCTCCGGCAGATGGCGCAATCCCAGCATGGCCAGCGCGCAGATGGGCAGGTTGACGGCAAAGATCCAGGGCCATGGCGCCACCGACAGGATGGCGGACCCGATGGTGGGCCCCAGCACCGACATCACGGCCACCGTGGTGGCGTTGATGCCGATGCCTCGGCCCAGCATCTTGAGCGGATAGATATTGCGCACCAGGCCGCCGAACATGCACATCAGCGTGGCCGCGCCCACCCCCTGGAACACCCGCGCCGCCGTCAACTGCCACAGCGTGCCGGCCAGGGCGCAGCCCAGCGAAGCCAGCGTGAACAGGATCAGGCCGAAGGTGAACATGCGGCGAAAGCCGATGCGCTCGGCCAGCGCCGACAGCGGCAGCAGCGCCATCACCACCGCCAGGTTGTAGGCGTTGACGATCCAGACCGCCTGCGCCGGCAAGGCATTGAGATCGGCCGCGATGGTGGGCAGCGCCACGTTGGCGATGGTGGTGTCCAGCACCGACAGGCTGATGCCCGTCATCACGGTGGCCGCCGCCCAATACCGGCGCGGCGTGGGCAGACCGTCGGGCGGGGCGGGCCTGGCGCCGCCGCCCGGCGCCGGGTCGTGCTCCGGGCTCACGATTTCTTGACCGGGCGCTGCCATCCCTCAACAGTGAGCTGCTTGGCACGCGACACGGTCAGCTTGTCGGCCGGCGCATCGCGGGTAAGGGTGGTGCCGGCGCCCAGCGTTGCGCCACGGCCCACGCGCACAGGCGCCACGAGCTGCGTGTCGGAACCGATGAAGGCGTCATCTTCGATGACCGTGCGGTGCTTGTTCACGCCGTCGTAGTTGCAGGTGATCGTGCCCGCGCCCACGTTCACGCGGGCGCCGATGTCGGCGTCGCCGATATAGGCCAGGTGGTTCGCCTTGCTGTCTTCGCCCAGCACGCTCTTCTTGATCTCGACAAAATTGCCCACGTGGCTGCGGTCGCCAAGCTCCGCGCCGGGGCGCAGGCGGGCATACGGACCCACGCGCGCATCGCGGCCCACCTGGGCCTGCTGCAAGTGGCTGAAGGCTTCGATATGCGTGCCCGGTCCGATGCTGACGTCGCGCAGCACGCAATGCGGCCCGACGCGCACGCCATCGGCCAGGGACACCTGGCCTTCAAACACGCAGCCCACGTCGATGAACACGTCGCGGCCGCAGGCGAGCGAACCGCGCACGTCGAAGCGCGCGGGGTCGGCCAGCGTCACGCCGGCTTCGAGCTGGCGGCGGGCCTGCTCACCCTGCCAGCGGCGCTCGAGCTCGGCCTGCTGGACGCGGCTGTTCACGCCCAGCGTTTCCCAGGACGCGCCGGGCTGGGCCGCGCCCACCGGCACGTCATCGGCCACGGCCAGTCCGACCACATCGGTCAGGTAGTACTCGCCCTGGGCATTGTTGTTGTCGATGCGGGACAGCCAGTCCTTGAGCTTCGCGGTCGGCGCGCTGAGGATGCCGGTGTTGACTTCCTTGATCAGGCGCTCGGCTTCCGAGGCGTCCTTGTGCTCGACGATGCGGCACACGCTGCCCTTGCCGTCGCGCACGATGCGGCCATAGCCGGTGGAGTCGGCCAGCACTTCCGTCAGCACGGCGGCGCCTTGGCCGCGGGCGTCCAGCAGGCGCTGCAGGGTTTCGGGTTGCACCAGCGGCACGTCGCCGTACAGCACCAGGGTCACGTCGTCCTTGCCGTCTCCATCGAGCAGCGGCACGGCCTGCTGCACCGCGTGGCCCGTGCCCTGCTGAGGCTGCTGCAGCACGAAGTGCAGATCGTCCTGGCCTTCGAAAGCCTGTTTGACGCGATCCGCGCCATGGCCGACCACGACGATGATGCGCGCCGGCTTCAACTGGCGCGCGCTGTCCAGGACGTGGGCCAGCATCGGTTTGCCGGCCAGCGTATGCAGTACTTTGGGGAGATCGGACTGCATGCGTTTACCCAGTCCGGCGGCAAGAATCACTACATTAAGCATAAGTTCTATATCGTTGAGAGACGGTCCGGCGGCCTTGCGGCCGTCCGGTGTGTCGATTGAAAGATAGGGTCAGGGCTTGCCGTCGGCAGGCCCGTTTTTCTTGGCCGTCTTGGCGGCGCTTTTGGACGCCGCGGGCTTGCGCGCGGCCGCCGCCGGCTTGGATGCCTTGGCATCGGGCTGGGCTGCAGACTTGGGTTCGCCGGGCTTGGCGCTGGATCCCGTATCGGTCCCAGGCGCGGCCGGCATGGAGGCGGCGGTGGCCGCGGCGATCTGGTTGAACTGCTGTTGCAGCAGGTCCCACCATGCCTTGGAAGCCGATTGCGCGGCGGCGCCCATCTGCTCGCTCATGCCCGCCCCTGATTCAGGGCCGGCAGCCGATGCCTCCGCACCGCTGGGCGCCCCGTCCTTGCGGGCATCGGCCTTGGCTTCGCCGTGACCCGCCGCGTTTGCAGACGCAGTCTGTTTCGGCGCCGGCTTCAGCCCCAGGGCAACCTCCAGGGGAGACCCCGCGGCGCTGTCGCCGGCCGACCCCATGTCCATCCGGGCCGCGCTGTCCACGAAGGCGCGCAAGGTGCTGATGGTGGACCGCTGCACTTCCATGCCCTGGATGGTGCTCGACAGCATGCTCAGGTTCATGCGCAGCCAGTTTTCCACCGAGCGCAGTTCGGCGATGCGGCGGTCCAGGTCCTCGAGGTTCATGGGCGGCGCCATCGGCAGGCTGCTGGCCAGGCCTCCGGGGCCGGTCAGGCCCGCCCATGCCTGGCGCATCATTTCCATGCTGGCCAACAGCGGGTTGCCCGACAAGTCGGAGTTCTGGCCCATGCCAGGCAGGACGAACGGGTTGGTGTATTGGTCGCTCATTCCAGGTCTCCCCAAAGACAGATGGTTGCCGCTGGCGGCCGGACTTAGCCCGGCAGCAGTTGGTTATTCTCGACGCGCACGTGATCGCCGGATGCAAAGGCGAAGGGCTGCGCACTGCGGAACTGGCGCGCGCTGCCGTCGCTCAGGCGTACCGTGAGCTCATAGTGCGTCACCGTTTGTTGCTCTCTGATATTACGCTCAACTTCCCGGCCTGCCAAAGCGCCGCCGACCGCGCCCAGCACGGTCAACGCGGTCTTGCCGTTGCCTCCGCCAAACTGATTACCCACAACGCCGCCCGCCACGCCGCCGGCGATCGTGCCCACCAGATTGTTGCTGTTGTCCTTGACGGGCACCTGCACCTGGCGAATGGTCTCGACCACGCCGCAGCTTGCGCAGGCCTGCTGGGCAGGCGCCGGCGCGGGACGCGGCGAGGAAGCCGGCGCCGGACGCGCCTGCTGGGCCTGCTGCGCCTGAGCGGCGGGCTTGGCGGCTGCGGACGGGGCTGCCGGGACGGGCGCCAGGTTGGCGTCCTCGGGGCCGGCCTCGGCCACGGGCTCGTCCGCATGGGGGTTGGCCGAAGGCGTGGGCAGCCAGCCCATCACCGCAGCCACGCCCACCGAGCACATGACGATGACCGCGACCGCCGCGGCGGCGACCAGCGGATGCAGGCCACGGCGCGTGGTTTCGATTCGGGTGGATGTATTCATGACGATGCTCCATCGTAACTAACCGGCAGTGGTATAGCACCCGGGCGCGGTTTCGGCATGTTGCGATGGTGACGCTTCTTTGCAGGGGAACGCAGGTGGACAGGGGAGCCCATTCGTGGACAATAGGCGCATGGATTCCATCACCCTGCCCCAACTCGAACAGGCGATCAACTATTGGCGCAACGTGTCGCCATCGGTCGGCGAAGAATCGCGCCTGTGCCCCGAGGCAGCCGCGCTGGCCACGCCTTATGCGCTGATGATCATCGCGCACCGCCGCGAGATCACGTCGGCCGAACTCAGCGACAAGGCCCGCGCCGCGCTGGCCGGATGGGCTGCGGCGGCCCCCTGAGTTCCGCGCCGCCCGTGCCGCTTCAGCCCTGCTTGAGCAGCGCCTGGATGTCTTGCGTCAAGGCGTCGACACCGATGTTATTGTTGGCCAGAATGCGCGATTCACCCTTGCCGTCCAGCAGATAGAACGCGGCCGTGTGGTCCATCGTGTAGTTGCCGTCCTTGGTGGGCGCCTTGGCGTAATAGGCCTTGAACGACGCCGCGGCCTTCTTGACCTGGTCCGGCGTGCCGGTCAGCCCCAGGAAGCGTGGATCGAAGGCGGTGACGTACTGCTTGAGCACCTCGGGTGTGTCGCGCTCCGGGTCCACCGTGATCAGCAGCACCTGGACGCGATCGGCGTCCGGACCCAGTTTCTTCATGACTTCGGTCAGTTCGGCCAGCGACGTGGGGCACACGTCCGGACACTGCGTGAAACCGAAAAATACGACGACGACCTTACCCGCGAAGTCGGAGAGCTGGCGCGTCTTGCCGTTGTGGTCGGGCAGTTCCATGGCGCGGCCCAACTGCGTGCCGCTGATGTCGCTGCCCTTGAACACCGGCGGGCTCTCGCCGCAGGCGGCCAGGGCGGCGGTAAAGGCAGCGGCTACGCCCAGGCGCAGGGCCAGCCGGCGGCTGGCGGAAAACACGGACATCGAGAACCTCCGGAAGATCAGCGCAACAGGCCGACCCAATGGTCCACCAGCAGGGCGCCGAACAGCAGCGCCAGGTAGAGGATGGAAAAACGGAACATGCTGCGCGCGAGCGCGTCGCTGTACACGCGGTAAAGGCGCCAGGCATACGAAACGAACATGCCGCCCAGCACCAGCGCCGCCAGCAGATAGAGTTCGCCGCTCATGCGGATGGCGTAGGGCAACAGCGTCGTCGCCATCAGCGCCACGCTATACAGCAGGATGTGCAGGCGCGTGAATTGATTGCCGTGCGTCACCGGCAGCATGGGCAGGCCGGCCTTGGCGTAGTCGTGGTTGCGGTAGAGCGCCAGCGCCCAGAAATGCGGCGGCGTCCAGATGAAAATGATCAGGACCAGGATCCAGGCCTCGGCCGGCACGGAATCCGCCACGGCAGCCCAGCCCAGCGCGGGCGGCATGGCGCCCGACAAGCCGCCGATCACGATGTTCTGCGGCGTGCGCGGCTTCAGGATGACCGTATAGATAACGGCGTAGCCCACAAAAGTGGCGAACGTCAGCCACATGGTCAGCGGGTTGACCAGGGTGTAGAGCACGAACATGCCCACGCCGCCCAGCAGCCCGGACAGGCTCAGCACCTGGAACGCCGAAATCGTGCCGCGGGCCGTGGCGCGGCGCGCGGTGCGCAGCATACGCGCGTCCACTTCCTGTTCGATCAGGCAATTGATGGCGAACGCGGCGGCGGCCAGCAGCCAGATGCCGACCGTGCCGAACAGCACGCGGCGCATGTCTGGAATGCCCGGGGCCGCCAGGAACATGCCGATCACGGCGCAAAACACCGCCAGCTGCGTCACGCGCGGCTTGGTCAGAACGAGGTACTGGCGGAACAATCCGGATTGAGGAGCGGCAAGACTGGTCATAGTGGACCCTATTTTAAACTCGCACCAAATTGGGGCCGTAGCGCGCCGCCGGCGCGTGCCCGGCCGTCGACAAACGCACCATCAGCACGACCGCCGCCAGGGTCAGGCCCGCCGCACCGCCGTTGTGCAGCACCGCGATCAGCAATGGCCATTGGAAGAAGATGGTGGTCAGGCCGGTCAGCAGTTGCGCGGCCAGCAGCGTCAGCATCAGCGTGGCCGGTCCGCGCAAGCCGGCCTCGGCGCGCAGGCGCCAAGCCAGGATGCCCAGATAGACGAACACCACGAAAGCGAAATTGCGGTGGACCCAGTGGATCGCCGTCAGCGCCGGCTGGGAAATCATCTCGCCGGAAGGTAGTTCGCCCAGGCCCCGGATGACCGAGTATCCGCCATGGAAATCCATTTCCGGCACCCACTGCCCATGGCACATGGGGAAATCCATGCAGGCCAGCGCGGCATAATTGGTGCTGACCCAGCCGCCCAGGGTCACTTGCACCAGCAGCAGGGCAAAGCCCCCCGCCACCCAGGGCTTCCAGCGCGTGGCCGCCGCGCTCACCGGCAGGTGCGGGCGCTCACGCGCCGACAACCAGGTCATCAGCGCCAATACCGACAAGCCAAACACCAGGTGCGCGGTCACGACGGCGGGCATCAGCTTGTGCGTCACCGTCCATGCCCCGAATGCGCCCTGCACGCACACGGCCACCAGGGTCGTGACGGCAAGCGCCGGCGAACGGCCCAGTTCGCGGCGGTAGCGCCACGCCATGTAGACGATGCCGATGATCAGCATGCCGAGGATGGTTCCGACGTAGCGGTGGATCATTTCGATCCAGGCCTTGGATAGGGTCACCGGGCCGAAGGGCATGGCCTGCGACGCCTCGTGGATGTCGCCCATCGCGCCCAGCGGCGTCGCGCTGCCATAGCAGCCGGGCCAGTCGGGACAGCCCAGGCCGGAGTCCGTCAGGCGCACGAAGGCGCCAAACATGATCAGGTCCAGCGTCAGGAACCAGGTGAAGAAAACGAGCTTGCGATAACGCGCTTTGATGCGTTCCATATCAACCAAAATATAAACCCCGCCACGACGCGCGCCCGGCGGAAAAAACACTCAACCAATGCGCGAGTTATAGACCAGCTTGCTGATGTCCTTGCGCACCTTCACGCCATCCGCCTCGGCAGGGTACTGCATCATCAGGTTGCCCAGCGGATCGATCACCCAGATCGGATCCTGCAGGCCCGGCTGGCCGGCGGCCGTGCCGCGCGCCAGCAGGAACCGCGCCAATTCGTCGGGATCCACGCGCACCATGACGGTCCCCTTGTAGGCCTCCAGCACCTTGTCCGGCACGGGCGCGTCGTCCGTGATGAACCAGACGCGCGCCAGGCGGTCGACGTTCTTGCCCTGGCTGGCATGGCTGTTGCGGGTGATGAACAGCTTGCGCGCGCAGCTTTCGGGGCAGGCCGCGCCGTCGGCGGCGACCAGCAGCCACTTGCCCTTCAGGCTTTGCAGGTCGAACGGCTTGCCGTCCAGCGTCGTCAGGCGCAGTTCGGCGGCCGCGGGCATCGGCCGCTGCGGGGTCACGAGCGTGCCGTAGTTGCTGGAATCCGCGGGCCACCATTGCGGATTCATGTAGACCACGAACGCGGCGACGATGGGCGCCAGCGAACACAGGAACACCAGCAGCATGGGCATCAATGAGCGTTTGCCTGCGGGCTTGTTGGATGAAATGTCGCGAGCCACTTTGTATCCTGAATAAGCGTTGTTTATCTGCGGGCGCGGGCTCGGGCCTGAGCCCCGCTGTCCCCGCGCTGGCGCATGCGCTTGATGGCGCCCCCCAGCACCACCAGCCATGCGATGGCGGCAATCAAACCAAAAGCGAACCACTGCACCGCGTAAGACGTGTTCTGCTGAAAATCCACCGACGGCTGGGGCCAGTCATGCACCAGGCCGTCGTCAGGCCCCTTGCCCCCCTGGCTCAGCACCGTGGGCAGCAAGGTGAGTCCGGTGGCCTTGGCGTAGGCGTCCAGCGGCAGGTTCTGCACCTGCGGAACGGCCCCGCCCGCCACCGGCAGCGCGGCCGGCAAGCTGGAAGACTCCTGCCCGCCGAGCGACCAGAGTTCGAACAGGCGCGGCACGCGCACGGACAGTTCGCCCTCTATGGTCTGCACGCCCTCGGGCGTGGCCGGAAGCCGGGGTTCCCCCTGCCCCTGGATCACGCGCGGCAGCCAGCCGCGCAACACCAGCACCGCGCGCCGGGTGGCGGCGTCCAGCAGCAGCGGCGTGGCCAGCCAATAGCCCGGCTTGCCGTCGTGGTTGCGATTGTCCAGCAGTACACTGAATTCCGGCAGCCAGGTGCCGCTTGCCTGGGCCACCCGCCAGGCGGTCATGTCTGCGGGCGGGGTGGCCGGCGTCAGCACCAGCGGCGTTTGCTTGCGACCCGCTTCGATCGCGTCCAGAATGGCGCGTCGCTCATCGCTGCGACGCAACTGCCATTGCCCCAGCGACACCAGGATCACCACGGCGATGCCAAGCAGGAGTAGGGCGGCTACCGTGTAGCGGGTGGAATGCGGTCGTGCCATTTGTCTTTGCTAACTCTGATTTGTCTGGAGACCACTATGCGCGTTTTCGTCGTTCTGGCCTTCGTCGGGATCCTGGCCAGTCTGGCATCCGCCCTGGTCTACCTGATGCGGGACAAAGGTACCACCAACCGTACGGTCAACGCGCTGACGGTGCGCATCGGACTGTCGGTCGCCCTGTTCCTGTTTGTGCTGTTCGCCCATCACATGGGCTGGATCGAGAGCACCGGATTTAGATAGGCGCCCTGACCCCCAGTTCCCCAAGGCCTGCCGGCCCCGGGCCTGGGCAAGGGCGCACGCCCCTGTTCAATAGCTTGAAAGCGCGGCGGATGCCCGGCTTGCCGCCCGGCGCCCGTCGCGCTTTCTTGTGCCGCAATGACCGCCGGGGATTTGCCGGCAGGTGTCAGAACCAGTACACGAACAGGTACAGCCCCAGCCACACGACGTCCACGAAGTGCCAATACCAGGCCGCGCCCTCGAAGCCGAAGTGGTGGTCGGCCGTGAAGTGGCCACGCATCAGGCGGATCAGAATGACCGTCAGCATGGTGGCGCCCAGGATCACGTGGAACCCGTGGAAACCCGTCAGCATGTAGAACAGCGAGCCGTACGCGCCCGAGTTGAACTTGAGGTTCAGCTCAGTATAGGCATGAATGTACTCGGCGGCCTGACAGGCCACGAAGATGAAGCCCAGGATGACGGTGGCCGCCAGCCAGAACATGGTCTTGTTGCGATGGTTTTCGCGCAGCGCATGGTGGGCGATGGTCAGCGTCACGCCCGAGCTCAGCAAGAGCGCCGTGTTGATCGTGGGCAGCCAGAAGGGGCCGACGGTCTGGAAGGTCTCGACCACGCCGGCCGGGCCGAAGTTCGGCCACGTCGCCTGAAAATCGGGCCACAGCATCAGCCGGTGATCGATGTCGCCCAGCCACGGCGTCGTGATCGTGCGGGTATACCAGAGCGCGCCGAAGAACGCGGCAAAGAACATGACTTCGGAGAAGATGAACCAGCTCATGCTCCAACGGTAGGAACCGTCGATGCGCTTGCTGTTCAAGCCGGATTCGGATTCGTGGATCGCGTCGCCGAACCAGTAATACAACACCACGATCAAGCCGATGAATCCCGCCAGGACGGCCCATTTGCCCGCGCTGACGCCGTTGACCCAGGCGGCGGCGCCCAGGCCCATGAACAACAGCGCCACGGCCGTGCGCACGGGGTGGCCCGAGTCGGCGGGCACGAAGTAGTACGGTGCCTCTTTACCTTGAACCGAGTGGCTTGCACTCATGGCTTTCTCCCTGGTACAGATTTTTAGATTAAGTGATTCAAGTCAGGCTGGAAACGGCCCAACGCACAATTAATACCAGCACAGTAACGAAGAGTGCCGCCGCCAGCAGCCCAGCCACGATCACGTGGACCGGATTGAGCCTGGCGCTGTCTTCCCGGTATCCCGCGCCCTTGCGGACGCCGAAGAACCCCCACGCCACCGCCTTCATCGTCTGAAGGAAACTCAGCTTGCGCTGAGAGGTTTCGCGAAGGTCGTCGCTCATGGCCGTGGCCTAACCGACGGCCTTGCCGGTCAGCAGCGCCGAACCGCGAATCACGGTCCAGGCAAACACGGCAAGGACGAAAACCAGAAGAACCAGTCCTGCGATCTTGTTGCGACGGCGCTGCTCGGGTGTCATTGCTGTGCTACCTGAAACGTGAAAGACGGGTTCACTTTACTTCGGGGGGCGTTTCGAAGGTGTGGAAAGGCGCGGGCGAAGGCACCGTCCATTCCAGTCCCTCGGCGCCTTCCCACGGCTTGGCCGCGGCGCGTTCGCCCTTGCCCCTGTAGCAGCGCACGATCGCCCACAGGAAAATGAGCTGCGACAGGCCGAACCAGAACGCGCCGATGGTGGCGAGCTGATGGAACGTCGTGAACTGCGCGGCGTAATCGGCATAGCGGCGCGGCATGCCCGCCAGGCCAAGGAAGTGCATCGGGAAGAAGGTCACGTTGAACGAGATCAGCGTGGACCAGAAGTGCAGCTTGCCCAGCTTTTCGCTGTACATGCGGCCCGTCCACTTGGGCACCCAGTAATACGCGCCGGCGAACAGGGCGAACAGGGAACCCGCGACCAGCACGTAATGGAAGTGCGCCACCACGTAGTACGTGTCATGCACCTGGATGTCGATGGGGGCCACCGACAGGATCAGGCCGGTGAAGCCGCCCATGGTGAACACGAAGATGAAGCCGATCGAGAACAGCATCGGGGTTTCGAACGTCATGGACCCGCGCCACATCGTGGCGACCCAGTTGAACACCTTCACCCCGGTGGGAATGGAGATGAGCATGGTGGCGTACATGAAGTAGAGCTGCCCCGTCACCGGCATGCCCGTCGTGAACATGTGGTGGGCCCACACGATGAACGACAGCACGGCGATGGAGGCGGTGGCGTACACCATCGAGGCGTAGCCGAAGAGCTTCTTGCGGGCGAACGCGGGCACGATGGCCGACACGATCCCGAACGCCGGCAAGATCATGATGTAGACCTCGGGGTGCCCGAAGAACCAGAACACGTGCTGGTACAGGACCGGGTCGCCGCCGGCCGCCGCATTGAAGAAGCCCGTGCCGAAGTGGCGGTCGGTCAGCACCATCGTGATGGCCGCGGCCAGCACCGGCATCACGGCCAGCAGCAGGAACGCGGTGATCAGCCAGGTCCAGCAGAACAGCGGCATCTTCATCAGCGTCAGGCCGGGCGCGCGCATGTTCAGGATGGTGACGATGATGTTGATGGCGCCCATGATGGACGAGGCGCCCATGATGTGGATGGCGAAGATGGCCAGATCCATGCCCGGGCCCATCTGCAGCGACAGCGGCGCGTACAGCGTCCAGCCGGCGGCGGTGGCGCCGCCGGGCACGAAGAACGAGACCGTCAGCATGATCGCGGCCACCGGCAGCAGCCAGAAGCTGAAGTTGTTCATGCGGGCGAACGCCATGTCGGACGCGCCGATCTGCATCGGGATCATCCAGTTCGCGAAGCCCACGAACGCCGGCATGATGGCGCCGAACACCATGATGAGGCCGTGCATGGTGGTGAACTGGTTGAAGAGTTCGGGGCGGAAGAACTGCAGGCCCGGCTCGAAGAGCTCGGTGCGCAGCAGCAGGGCCAGCGTCCCGCCTTCCAGAAGCATGACGAACGAGAAGATGAGATACATCGTCCCGATGTCTTTGTGGTTCGTGGCAAAAAGCCACCTGCGCCAGCCCGTGGGCGTGCCGTGGTGGTGGTCATCGTGACCGTGGCCGTGGCCCGGCGACACGTGGTCTACAGTGACGCTGCTCATGATGGACTCCTTCCTGCTGAGTGCCCGCCCCGTTCAACGGAGCGGACAGGGTATCTCTAACTAAACGGAACCGGTTCTACGGTGAAGGGACTGGGCGTGCGCGATCAACGCGCCGCCGCGATGTCCTTCGGTGGAACCGTCGGGTCCTGCCCCTTGCCGGCATTGCTCCAGGCATGGCGCGTATAGCTGATGACCGCTGCGATCTCGACATCGTTGAGCTGCCCGCCGAAAGCCGCCATCGCGGTGCCGGGCTTGCCCTTCAGCACGGTGTTGATCTGTTCCGCCTTCGGACCCAGAACAACCTTGTCTCCGTCGAGGGGCGGGAAAGAGCCCGGGATGCCCTTGCCGTTGGCCTGGTGACAGGCCACGCAATTCGCCGCGAAAACCTTTTCGCCGCGGGCAACCAGTTCGGCTTCCGTCCACTCTTTATTGGGATCGTCGGCGTTTGCCGCCATCTTCTTCTTTTGGTCTTCAACCCACTTATCGTAGTCGGCTTGCGCCAGGACTTCCACGACGATGGGCATGAAGGCGTGGTCCTTGCCGCAGAGTTCCGCGCACTGGCCACGGTAGATACCGGGCTTTTCGGCGTTGAACCAGGCGTCGCGCAGGAAGCCGGGGATGGCGTCCTGCTTCACGCCGAAGTCGGGAATCATCCAGGAATGGATGACGTCCGCGGCGGTGAGGACGACGCGAACTTTCTTGTTCACGGGGACGACCATGTGGTTGTCCACTTCCATCAGATAGAACTGGCCCTTGGGCTCGCGGTTCTCGATCTGCGCGCGCGGGGTAGCCAGCGTGGACAGGAACTTGATGCCCGCGGCCGAGCCGTCGAGATACTCGTATCCCCACTTCCATTGGTAGCCGGTGACCTTGACGGTCAGGTCGGCGCTGGACGTGTCCTTCATGGCGACAACCGTCTTGGTGGCCGGCAACGCCATGGCAATGACGATGATGAAGGGGATGACTGTCCAGGCGACTTCGACGCCCAGGTGTTCGTGGAAGGTCGCCGCCTTGTGGCCGCGCGACTTCCGGTGCGCCCAGATGGAGTAGAACATCACTCCGAAGACGCCGATGAAGATCACGATACAGATAGTGAGCAGCAACCAATGCAGCCACATGATGTCGCGCGAAATCGCCGTGACACCTTCATGCAGGTTGAGCTGATTGACCTTCGGACCGCCGGGCATGTTTTGCACCTGAGCGCCGGCCACGCTGCCAATCAGCATCGCACAAGCCCCCAGTACCCCTCTCCACTTCTTCATGCTTACCTCGAAATACGGCGCGAAGGCCCATTCGCTGGTGGCTGAAGTCACCGGAACCGGGCAACGCGCAATTATTAGATGGCAGGGCGTTGCAGGGAGATAGAGCGGCCCTGTCGTTCCCACTCGAAATCACAAAGAAACTGGCGGATTATAGCGGACGCGCAAACAGATGTAAGTTAGTGCCCTTGAATTCATCCGGCCCGCCCCCATCTGGCCGCCCCTCTTGACCGCGCGCCGTAAACAGGGTGGCATAAAATCGTCGGCAACATCCTCACCATGGCGCCACGATGCATAAGCAGTTGTCCGATTTGTATGCCGCCCTGTGCGCCCGTGCGCAGGAGCCCGCCCCTGAAGGCGCGCGCGCTCTATATATAGCGGGGCGCCGCTGCGGCTGGGCCACGCACGCCGCTTGCGACGCGCTGCGCGGCGCGGCGCGCATGGACTCGGACGACACCGCACTGCGCATCGGAGAGGGCATGGCGCCGGGCAAGGAGCTCGACGCCGTGCTGAAACAGGCGGCCGAACTGTTGCGCCAAGCCAACTGCTTGCGGGGCTGGCGCGATGAATTGCTGGACGTTATGGACGGCGATCAGGCGCTGGGCGTGATCGAACGCGCGGCCGTGCGGCCGCTGGGTCTGCTGACCAAGGCCGTGCACCTGAACGCCTGGACGCCGGACGGCCGGCTGTGGGTGGCGCGGCGTTCGCTCAGCAAATCAACCGATCCCGGTATGTGGGACACCCTGGTGGGCGGTCTGGCCGGCAGCGGCGAGGACCTGGAATTGGCGCTGGTGCGCGAATGCGGCGAAGAAGCCGGCCTGGACGAGCCGGACCTGGCGCGCCGTTCGCCCCTGCGCACCATCCTGCGCATCCATCGCCGCCTGCCCGAGGGCTATCAGGTGGAAGATGTGCTGACCAGCACCTGCGTGCTGGCGGCGGACGCCCGCCCCGCCAACCGCGACGGCGAAGTCATGGAGATCGCCACCATCGATGTGGACACGGCGGTGCACCGGATCATCGAAGGCGAATTCACGCTGGAAGCGGCGCTGGTGCTCATCGAGGACATCATGCGGCGCCAGGCCGCGGGCGCGGTCTGAGTTCAGCGGGGCGCCGTTTCCGGCGTTCCCAGCACCGTGTCTCCGGGCGCGCCGTCATCGCGGGTATCTTCCCCGCGCAACTCGCGGATCGCCCGCGCGTCCTCACCGGCCAAAGCACCACTGACGCCCGCCGCTTCCGCGGCTTCGGCCGCCTGCGCCGGGCTGGGCGCCGACACCGGCGCGGGCGTCGGGGCAGGCGCGGCACTGGACGCCTGCGAGAACTGTTTCCAGACCTCGATGGCACGCAGCCGCTGCTTGGCTACCACCTGAATGCGCTCGCGCAGGTTTTCGTCCCGCGCCAGCAGGGCGTGGAAGTCGCGCGAAGACAGCATCAGCAGCTTGCTATACCCCAGCGAGGTCACATCCGGGTTGAGCTGCTGTTCGCCCAACAGGCCGAGTTCACCGAAGAATTCGCCGCTGCCCAGTTCGATCATGGTGTTGTCGGGCAGGTGGACGGCCACGGCGCCCGACGCCACGAAGCACATTTCCTCGCCGTGCCGGCCCTGGGTCAGGACCCGCTGATCGGGCAGGGACAGGCGCGGCTTGAGCAACTTGCTGATGGCGCGCAGGGAATCGGGCGACAGCCCCTCGAACAACGGCACGCGCTTGATCAGTTCGGCCGCGCTCATTTCGATGTCCAGCGGCGGATGCTTGTCGATATGCGCCCAGCGGCTTTTCAATTGCTCCATCAGGTCCGCGTAGACCTCGCCGCTGATCAGAAACTGTTCAAGCATGTCGCGATAGCGGATGCGCTCGAGTTCGCGGGCGACGCGGCCCAGATAGCTTTCCTGCAGCCACTGCGCGTACGACGGGTACTGCAGGTTCAGGGCCTGCATGGCGTTTTCGATCAGGTCCAGCCGGCGCTGATGCAGGGACACGATGCGCTGCGTCGCTTCCTCGCCCAGCAGCGGGGTGATCTGTTCGCGGGCAAAGGCGATCAGGCGCTGCGCGACCGACCGCTTGCTCATCAGGTTGGCGAACCGCTGGCCCAGTTCACGGGCCAGCCAGCCCTGGAACCCAAACACATAGTGCAGGCGCAAGGCCAGGCGGAAGGCGTTGGAATAACGCACGTCGGCCACGATGGCGCGCTCGAAGCCGGGCACGCCCCCCAGCCGGATCGCATCTTCCAGCCGTTCCGCCCGCGCCAGCAGCGCTTCCGCCATGCGCCAATCCACGATCTGCGCCTTCAGGATGTCGAAGAACATTTCCTCTTCGCGCTGCGCCACGATGGCCAGCCCCACCGACACGCGCTGCTCGTCGGTCATCTGACTGACCTGGCCATCATGCACGCTGGCCAGGCTGGCGTCGAACACGGCGCGAATCCGGTCGCGGACCTCGTTGCCGATGTGTTCCGTCTTGGCCACCTCGTCCGTCTTGCCCTGCAGGTCTTCCAGCGCCACCGCCAGCACCTGGTTGCGGATGGTGCGCTCCACCGGCGATAGCTGGTTCAGCCCCAGCATGCTGATCAGCGGCCGAAGGCTGATCCCGTTGACGAACAAGGTCATCAGCACGAACCCGGTGGTGGCCACGGCGATGAACTGGCGCGCCTCTTCGGGCACGCCGGTCTGCTCGGTGACCGCCAGCGCCAGCGCCAGCGACACCGCGCCACGCAATCCGCCCCACAGCATCACTACCTTGTAAGGGTTGCTGACCTTGGTGCCCAGCCGGGTCAACCCCAGCAGCGGCAGCAGGCCGAACACCACGATCGCGCGCGCGATCAGCGTCACGACGAACACCACGCCCACCAGCACCACCTCCTGCCATTCAGCGGCGGCCATCAGCTTGGGAATAAGCATGGCCGCGAACAGGAAGATCAGGGAATTCGCCCAGAAGCCGAACTGGCCCCAGGCGCTGGCCAGGTATTCGAAGGTGGTGGGCGACATGCGCGTGCGCCCGGTGGAACCCACCACCAGGCCCGCGATCACGGTGGCCACGACGCCCGAGACATTCAGGTAGTGCTCGGAAATGAAAAAGGAAAGATAGGCCAGCGTCAGGGTCAGCGTGATCTCGGCCGTCGGAAAGCCGCGCAGCCAGGCGAACAGGAAGCACGCCAGCCGCCCCATGGCAAAGCCCGCCACGCCGCCGCCGATGAAGTGGACGATGAAGTCGTTGAAAATTCCGCTTACCGTCAATTCCCCGTGGCCGCTCAAGACCGCCAGCAGCACGGAATACAGCGCGATGGAGGCCGCGTCGTTGAACAGGCTTTCGCCCTCGACCAGCGTCGTCAGCCGCTTGGGCGCGCCGACCTCCCGGAAGATGCCGACCACCGCCACCGGATCGGTGGTCGCGACGATGGCGCCCAGCAGCAGGCAGACCACCAGCCCATACGGCGAGATGGCATCCAGGGTGACGCCGACCACCACCGTGCAGACCACCACGGCCACGATGGCCATCATCAGAATGGGGCCGATGTCGTCCATCAGCCGCCGCACGTTCATGGACAGCGCGGTCTCGAACAACAACACCGGCAGGAACACCATGAGGAAAGTCTCCGAGGAAATCTCGAAGCGTTCCAGCGAATCAAGGAAGTCGCCGATCCAGCTGGGAGCCCAGCCGTGGACATGAATGATGATGCCCAGCAGACAGCCGACAATGGCAAGCAGCACCGAATACGGCAGCTTGAGGCGGCCGGCCAGGGGCGGCATGAAGCAGACCAGCGTGAGCAGGCCCGCGAGGCCAAATACAAGAAAACCAACATCCATGGGTAAGGCCGCGTCCCGATCGCAAAACGTGTGTGAAGTTCCACAAGAATAGCGGCTTTTTTTCCATGCCCGTGGCCGAGGGCGGCGGAGCGTCACGCGGAACGCACGTTTCGTTACCCCGACAGAGACTTGAGATACGCGCCGCGCCATGTTTTTTGGGTAATGTGGCATCACGCGAACTTTCCAGGAGCGGCATGTGGCCCGCGTCCATTCCCTGCCCCGGCGGCTAGATGCGCCCGCCATGCTCGTCCAATTGACCGACAGCCATTTGTTCGGTGAACCCGACACGGTGATGCTGGGCGTCAACACCGATGCGAGCCTGCGCGCGGTACTGCGCCAGATCGAAGCCGACGGCAAGCATCCCGATCTGCTGCTGGCCACCGGCGACCTGTCGCAGGATGGCGAGGCCGCCGGCTACCGCCGCTTTGCCGACATCCTGTCCAAGGCCGGCGCGCTCGACCGCGCCAGCATCCGTTGCCTGCCCGGCAATCACGACCAGCCGGCCGTGCTGCGGCAGGAACTGCCCGAATGGTCTGCGCCCGTGACGGACGTGGGCGCATGGCGCGTGGTGACGCTGGACACGACCGTACCCGGCTCGAACGCCGGGCATTTGGCCGACAGCCAACTGGACATGCTGGAAGGAGCGCTGGCGCAAGCGCCCGGCCGCCACACGCTGATCGCGATGCATCACAACCCCATGCAGATCGACAGCCACTGGCATGACTCGATGATGATCGACAACCCGCAGGCGCTATTCAAGCGGCTGACGCACTGGCCGCAAGTGCGCGTGCTGTTGTGGGGGCATGTGCACCACGAATTCGACCGCCGCCGGCACAATCTGCGCATGCTGGCCACGCCATCGACCTGCTTTCAGTTCAGCATTCGCGACGGCAAGCATGTGGTGGACAACATGGCGCCCGGTTACCGGTGGATCAAGCTTTATCAGGACGGATCGATGGCCACGGGCGTGCGCCGTGTGCAGGATGCGCTATGGCATACGGCGCTGGTGGCGCCGGACAGCGCACAAGCGGCGTAGAGCGCGGCGCGCAAATAAAAAACGGGGCACCGATATGCATTGGTGCCCCGCAAGCATCCGTCTCATAGGGGAGGGGAAAGAGGAGAAGCCGAGACGGATGACAAGACTGCTAACCGAAGTTCGCGGTCTACATGAAGTTAGGCGGTGCCATCCCCATTAAGTTTCTGGAAATCGCCGAATTCCCGCCCCAAATTTGTATCAATTTATTGACCATCATCCGGGTCGAAAGCATCAAAGAAAAGGGCCGCACTAAAGCGGCCCTTCGCACGGTCAAGCTCAAGAACGGATCACGATGCCAGGTTGCCGCGCATCTTTTTCAGGGCAGCGGCTTCGATCTGGCGGATGCGCTCGGCCGACACGCCGAATTCCTGCGCGAGCTCGTGCAAGGTGGCGCCGCCATCGTCCTGCAGCCAGCGCGCTTCGACGATGCGGCGCGAACGGGCGTCCAGCGCATCGAGCGCGCCGGTCAGGCCGGAACTTTGAAGCTGGTCGCGCGCGGCGCGTTCCAGCACGCGCGTGGGTTCCTGGCGGCCTTCGTCGGACAGGTAGGCGATGGGCGCGTAGCTGTCGTCGTCGTCGTCCTGGTTTTCCAGCGACATGTCGCGGCCCGACATGCGGACTTCCATTTCGCTCACGTCTTCGCGGCGCACATTCAGCTCGCGGGCGATGTGATCGACCTGTTCGGGATCGAGGGTCTGGCCGTCGGGGCGCATGCTGCGCAGATTGAAGAACAGCTTGCGCTGGGCCTTGGTGGTTGCCACCTTGACCAGGCGCCAGTTGCGGATGATGTATTCGTGGATTTCGGCCTTGATCCAGTGCACGGCGAACGACACCAGACGCACGCCCCGTTCGGGGTCGAAGCGCTTGACGGCCTTCATCAGGCCGACGTTGCCTTCCTGGATGAGATCGGCGTGGGGCAGGCCGTAACCTAGGTACTGGCGAGCCACCGATACCACCAGACGCAGATGCGACAGAATCAATTCGCGGGCGGCGCCCAGGTCTTCCTGGTCGCGCAGGCGGCGGCCAAGTTCCGTTTCACGTTCCGCGGACAGGACCGGCAGGCGGTTGACCGAGGAAATATAAGCGTCGATCGTGCCGAGAGCGCCCGGATTGGCAATGGCCAACGCCAGGGCGTTGCCGGAAGCGGCCAACGAGGTACTGGGTTGCTTCATAGCGGGGGTCTCCGGATAGCGAAGGGGTAACGACATGGATTCGATGTTAGCACTCTAGTTATTGGAGTGCTAATTCGACTATTGCGGCGCGTCAAAGTTTCCGATTTCTTCATGTGGCCCTATTTATTTCAGGGCCTGTGCCGGGGGAAATGCCGCGGCGGATCGCCGGCGGCTCACCAGCCCAGGCGCTTGAGGCCTTCGGCGGTGGCCTCGCCGTCCGGACGGATGAAGAGCGCACCCCGGGGGTCCAGAAAGACCTGGTATTTGGCGCCATCGAACATGGGCATATAGGCGCCGCTGCCGAATTGGACATCGACGAAGGGGAACCAGTTCGGAAAGCTCTTTTTCAGCGAACCCAGGTCCGGCGCGGGCCAGTCGTCCAGCGCATGCACGGAACGGGTGGCCGAGGCTTCCCGCGCGGCGTCGCTGTACCGTCCGGACAGGCGTTCAAGCCGATACAGCGGCGGCACGCCCGCCATCAGGGCGGGCAGCCTCCAGCGAACCACGCGCGCGTCGATCTGCCATTGGTCTCCGTACAGCACATACTGCTTGGGTCCGATGCCCGGCGCGCTGGCGTTCACCTGGAACTGGCCTTCGGCCTGCTGGCGGACGTCGATGCGGGCGACGGGTTCATCGGCCGTCAGCCTGAAGAATTGCACCAGGGACAGCGCCAGCAGCCCCGACACGCATCCCAGGCACACAAGCATCAGCCCGCACAGGCGGCGCACCGGCCGGAACTGGAACAGGCGGCGGCCACGCTCGTCGCGCGGGCCGCCCCGGCCCAGCAACATGACGATCCCGGGCAGCAGGACGACGACGGCGCCCAGCAGTATCCAGACGAAGGGAGCGATTCCGTTGATCAAATCAGGCGTTCCTATTGAAACCGCCGCGGATGGCAGCCAGGCGCCCGCGAGGCGCCCCCGGCATCCCGCGGCAGGCTCCCCAGTATAGAAGCGGGCCTTCAGGCATCCCGTTTTCCAAGGCGCTCGACGTGAAACCGGATGTGATCTTCGAGGAACGTCGAGATGAAGTAATAGCCATGGTCGTAACCGGCCTGGCGGCGCAGCACGAGGGGCTGGCCGGCGGCGGCGCAGGCGGCCTCGAAAACCTCGGGATACAACTGCTCCGCCAGGAATTGGTCCGAGTCGCCCTGATCGATGAGGATGCCGTCCGGAAATGGCTGCTTCAGGCCGCGCATCAGGGCCGACGCGTCATAGGCGGCCCAGTCCTCCACGTTGTCGCCCAGGTAGGCGCCGAACGCCTTCTTGCCCCACGGACACTGGCTGGGCGCTGCGATGGGCGCGAAGGCGGAGACTGAACGGAACTTGGCGGGATTGCGCAGCGCCAGCACCAGGGCGCCATGCCCGCCCATGGAGTGGCCGAAGATGCCCGTGCGCGACGCATCGCCTGGCAGGGCGCCGCCCGTGACGATGCCGTGCAGCTCCTGGGTCACGTAGCTGTACATGCGGTAGTGATCACGCCAGACAGGCGTGGTGGCATCCAGATAGAAGCCGGCGCCCGTGCCGAGATCCCAGCTTTCTTCCTCGCCGGGCACGCCGGCGCCGCGTGGACTGGTGTCGGGCGCGACCAGCATGACGCCAAGTTCGGCCGCCAGCCGCTGGGCCCCCGCCTTGATCATGAAGGTCTCTTCCGTGCAGGTCAGGCCCGCCAGGTAGAACAGCACCGGCACCGGACCCTGTTCGGCCTGCGGCGGAACATAGACGGAAAAACGCATGGGCAGGCCGATTTCCGACGACGCGTGGCGGTAGTAGCGCTGCGTGCCGCCAAAGCAGCGATGCTGGGAAATGAGCTCCAGGGCCACAGCCATAGGGGTTCTCCGGTCGGGGGGTGAAAAAAGCGTCGGCGGGTTAGGGTATATCCACGGTACGACGTTCCGTCGCCGAATGTTAACCTGCGCTTCATTGGGCGCCCGCGACAAAAAAATACCATTCCGTGCCCATATTTTGATCACGGTACTTGACCAGCGCCCACCGTGGCACTATTTATATACCGTGTGCGAAGACAACCCGTTCTTCCCGATACGCAAGCCCTGACACTATGGCCCGTCTGCCCCGTCTGTATGCCCCCGGGCTGCCCCAACTGGTGCAGGCCAACTTCATTCAGCCTCTGGCGGCGGCATCGCAACCCGCCCCCGCCGACATCCTGAATCAACTGGCCACCTGGCTGGGCGAATCCGCCCAACGCCATCGCGTGTCGGTTCACGGATGGCTGCTTGCCAACGACCGCATTCTGCTTCTGGCCACCCCCGCTGACGAAGAGGGGCTGCCCAGGTTGATGCAGACGCTGGGCCGGAATCTGGCGGCGCGCCTGCGCGGCGGCCGGGTGTTCGCGGGCCGCTACCGCTCAGCCTTGCTGGAGCCCGGCGCCTGGGTGCTGCCGGCGCTGGTCTGGCTGGAAACCTACCCCGTGCGCAGCGGCGCATCGCAAGATCCCGATTCCTGGCCCTGGTCCTCGGCGGCCAGCCACACCGGCAACACCACGGCGGCCCCCGCCCAGTGGCAATCCGATCACGCGGATTACTGGGCTTGCGGCAACACGCCCTTCGACCGCCAGGCCAATTACCGCAAGCGCCTGCAGGACGGCCTGTCGCGCGAGGAAACGCAGCGCATCGACCAGGCCGTATCCGGCCAATGGGCGCTGGGTGGCGCCAACTTCATCGCCAGCCTGGCGCATACGGCCAGCCGGCGCGTGGCTCCGGGCCAGCGCGGGCGTCCGCGCAAGAAGCCCGCTCCCGCCGCGCCGGCCGATACCGAACCGAACTCCTCCCCCCCGACGACGTCCACCCCGACCACGTCCTGACACCCGAACCCGCCGCCAGGCGGGTTCTGCCTTTGGGGGGTGTCCGCAGTCCGACCCGGGCGGGCATGCCGGCCTCCATATCGACACAGATTCCGTCGCCCCGCTTGCGCGCCGTCGCGCCACAGATCGTGCGGCGGTGCCCACGCGCGTATCCACCTGCCTTCCCACGTGGCCGCCGTGTAGGCGTTTCCGCCACAGATCCGTTGATATTTCGCATCGAAACCGCCACCTTAAATTAGGGACATATAAAGCCAGATTGGGGCGATTTCCTGCGCCTGCGCGCATCCCGGTTTCGCCCTGCCAGCGCCAGCCCAATAACGGCGCGGCCGTTGTTGTGTCCCCTTATTAATGCTCTATGATGGGGCGTAGATATAATTGGGGTCATACCCCGTATGTTTCTGTTGCACCCTACTCCTGGCGGGGGTATTGTCCGTCTCCTGCACTGCAACATTACGACGCAGGCTCACTGCGGAGCGCGCCATGCCCCAAATTACCCCGATCGAATCCTGTCCCCCCGCCAAGGCGACCCCCATCGATGCCAGCCGCATCGGCCTGCCTTCGGCCCAGGGCCTGTACCACCCCAAGAACGAACATGACGCCTGCGGCGTCGGTTTCGTTGCACATATCAAGGGCAAGAAAAGCCACGCGATCATCCAGCAGGGCCTGAAGATCCTGGAAAACCTGGACCACCGCGGCGCGGTCGGCGCGGACAAGCTGATGGGCGACGGCGCGGGCATCCTGATCCAGATCCCGGACACGCTCTACCGCGACGAACTGAGCCAGCAAGGCATCATCCTGCCGCCTCCGGGCGAATATGGCGTCGCCATGGTGTTCCTGCCGAAGGAAACCGCGTCGCGCCTGGCCTGTGAGCAGGAACTGGAACGTTCCGTGCGCGCCGAAGGCCAGGTCGTGCTGGGCTGGCGCAATGTGCCGGTGGACGTCGACATGCCCATGTCGCCCACCGTGCGCGACTGCGAGCCCGTGATCCGCCAGCTGTTCATCGGCCGCGGCGCCGACGTGATGGTGCCCGACGCGCTGGAACGCAAGCTGTACGTGATCCGCAAGACCGCCAGCCACGCCATCCAGAACATGCATCTGGCCCACGGCAAGGAATACTTCGTGCCCTCGGCGTCGGTACGCACCGTGGTCTACAAGGGCCTGCTGCTGGCCGACCAGGTCGGCCGCTACTACCGCGACCTGGCCGACACCCGCACGGTGTCCGCCCTGGCGCTGGTTCACCAGCGCTTCTCGACCAACACCTTCCCCGCCTGGCCGCTGGCCCACCCGTACCGCATGATCGCCCACAACGGCGAGATCAACACGGTCAAGGGCAACTTCAACTGGCTGCGCGCCCGCGAAGGCATGATGCAGTCAGCCGTGCTGGGCGACGACTTGAAAAAGCTGTACCCGATCGTCTACGAAGGCCAATCGGATACCGCGACGTTCGACAACTGCCTGGAATTGCTGGTGAACTCGGGCTATTCGCTGGCCCACGCCATGATGATGATGATCCCGGAAGCCTGGGAACAGCACACGCAGATGGACGAGAGCCGCCGCGCCTTCTACGAATACCACGCCGCCATGATGGAGCCGTGGGACGGCCCCGCCGCGGTCGCGTTCACCGATGGCCGCCAGATCGGCGCCACGCTGGACCGCAACGGCCTGCGCCCGGCCCGCTACCTGGTCACCGATGACGACATGGTCATCCTGGCGTCCGAAGCCGGCACGCTGTCGATCCCCGAAAACCGCATCGTCAAGAAGTGGCGCCTGCAGCCGGGCAAGATGTTCCTGATCGACCTGGAACAGGGCCGCATCATCGACGACGCCGAGATCAAGCTGCAGCTTGCGAACAGCCGGCCGTACCGCCAGTGGATCGAACGCCTGCAGATCAAGCTGGAATCGCTGCCCACGCCGCGCCAGGTCGCCGTGGCCACGCAATCGGCCGTGTCCCTGCTGGACCGCCAGCAGGCCTTCGGCTGGACCCAGGAAGACTTCAAGTTCATCCTGGAACCCATGGCCGCCTCGGGCGAGGAAGTCATCGGTTCGATGGGCAACGACGCCCCGCTGGCCGTGCTGTCCGACCGCGCCAAGCCTTTCTACAACTACTTCCGCCAGTTGTTCGCGCAGGTCACCAACCCGCCGATCGACCCCATCCGCGAACAGCTCGTGATGTCGCTGGTGTCCTTCATCGGCCCCAAGCCGAACCTGCTGGACATCAATAACGTCAATCCGCCGCTGCGCCTGGAAGTCTCCCAGCCGGTGCTGGACTTCGCCGCCATGGCGCAGATCCGCGACATCGAACAGGTGACGGGCAAGAAATTCCGCAGCTTCGAATTGGACATCACGTACCCCGCCGCCTGGGGCCCCGAGGGCATCGAAGCCCGCGTGGCCGCGCTGTGCGCGCGCGCCGTGGATGCAGTGCAAAGCGGCTACAACATCCTGATCGTGTCCGACCGTCTGGTCGACAGCGAGCGCGTGGCCATCCCCGCGCTGCTGGCCACCTCCGCCGTTCACCAGCACCTGATCCGCGCCGGCCTGCGCACCAACACGGGCCTCGTCGTGGAAACCGGCTCGGCGCGCGAAGTCCACCACTTCGCGCTTCTGGGCGGCTACGGCGCCGAAGCCATTCACCCCTACCTGGCGCTGGAATCGCTGGGCAAGATGAATGACCCCGAAAAGGCCGTGAAGAACTTCATCAAGGCGATCGGCAAGGGCTTGAACAAGGTCATGTCCAAGATGGGCATTTCCACCTACATGTCCTATACCGGCGCGCAGATCTTCGAAGCCGTGGGCCTGCAGAGCGCCCTGGTGAACAAGTACTTCACCGGCACGTCGTCCAACATCGAAGGCATCGGCATCTTCCAGGTCGCCGAAGAAGCGCTGCGCCAGCACCGCGCCGCGTTCAGCACCGACCCGGTGCTGGCCAATGACCTGGATGCGGGTGGCGAGTATGCCTACCGCGTCCGCGGCGAAGAGCACATGTGGACGCCGGATTCCATCGCCAAGCTGCAGCACGCTTCGCGCGCCAACAACTACCGCACGTACAAGGAATACGCGCAGATCATCAACGACCAGAGCCGTCGCCACATGACCCTGCGCGGCCTGTTCGAGTTCCGTTTCGATCCGTCGCGCGCCATTCCGCTGGACGACGTCGAGTCGGCCAAGGACATCGTCAAGCGCTTCGCCACCGGCGCCATGTCGCTGGGTTCGATCTCGACCGAAGCCCACTCCGTGCTGGCCGTGGCCATGAACCGCATCGGCGGCAAGTCCAACACCGGCGAAGGCGGCGAGGACGAACTGCGCTACCGCGCCGAAATGCGCGAAGGCAAGAGCACCATCAAGGACGGCGACACGCTGGCCTCGGTGCTGGGCACGGACCGCATCGAAGCCGACGTCGAACTCAAGAAGGGCGACTCGCTGCGCTCGAAGATCAAGCAGGTGGCGTCGGGCCGTTTCGGCGTGACCGCCGAGTACCTGTCGTCCGCCGACCAGATCCAGATCAAGATGGCGCAGGGCGCCAAGCCCGGCGAAGGCGGCCAGTTGCCCGGCCACAAGGTGTCGGAATACATCGCCAAGCTGCGCTATTCGGTGCCGGGCGTGGGCCTGATCTCGCCCCCGCCGCACCATGACATCTACTCGATCGAAGACCTGGCCCAGCTCATCCACGACCTGAAGAACGTGAATTCCAAGGCGTCGGTGTCGGTCAAGCTGGTGTCCGAAGTGGGCGTGGGCACGGTGGCCGCCGGCGTGGCCAAGGCCAAGGCCGACCACGTCGTGATCGCCGGCCATGACGGCGGCACGGGCGCGTCGCCGGTGTCGTCCATCAAGCACGTGGGCACGCCCTGGGAACTGGGCCTGGCCGAAACGCAGCAGACGCTGGTGTTGAACCGCCTGCGCAGCCGCATCCGCGTGCAGGCCGACGGCCAGATGAAGACCGGCCGCGACGTCGCCATCGGCGCGCTGCTGGGCGCCGACGAGTTCGGCTTCGCCACCGCGCCGCTGGTGGTCGAGGGCTGCATCATGATGCGCAAGTGCCACCTGAACACCTGCCCGGTGGGCGTGGCCACGCAGGACCCGGTGCTGCGCAAGAAGTTCTCGGGCAAGCCCGAGCACGTCGTCAACTACTTCTTCTTCGTTGCCGAAGAAGTGCGCCAGATCATGGCCCAGCTGGGCATCCGCAAGTTCGACGACCTGATCGGCCGCGCCGACCTGCTGGACATGCGCTCGGGCGTGGAACACTGGAAGGCGCAAGGGCTGGACTTCGCCCGCGTGTTCCATCAGACCCAGTCGGACGCCGATGTGCGCCAGACCGAAGAGCAGGACCACGGACTGGCGGGTGCGCTGGATCATCAACTGATCGACCGCAGCAAGCCCGCGCTGGAGCGCGGCGAAAAGGTGTCGTTCATCGTCCCGGTGCGCAACCGCAACCGCACGATCGGCGCCATGCTGTCGGGCGCGGTAGCCTCGCGCTATGGCCATGACGGCCTGCCGGACGACACCATCCACATCCAGTGCAACGGCACTGCGGGCCAGAGCTTTGGCGCGTTCCTGGCGCACGGCATCACGATGGACCTGGTGGGCGAAGGCAACGACTACGTCGGCAAGGGCCTGTCGGGCGGCCGCATCATCGTGCGCTCGCCCAACGACTTCCGCGGTTTCGGCCCCGACCACATCATCGCCGGCAACACCGTGCTGTACGGCGCGCTGGCGGGCGAAGCCTTCTTCAATGGCGTGGCCGGCGAACGCTTCGCGGTGCGCAACTCCGGCGCCGCCACGGTGGTGGAAGGCACGGGCGACCACGGTTGCGAATACATGACCGGCGGCACCGTCGTGGTGCTGGGCGCCACCGGCCGCAACTTCGCGGCGGGCATGTCGGGCGGCGTGGCGTACGTCTGGGATCCGGAACGCACGCTCAAGCACCGCGTCAACCTGTCCATGGTCGAACTGGAAGCCGTGGCGCCGCATGCCGAACAGCAGTCGCTGAACAACATCGACATCTGGCACAGCGCGCAGCGCGGCGGCGAACGCGAAACGGATGAGTCCATCCTGCGCCGCCTGGTGGAAGACCACTTCCGCTACACCGGCAGCTACCGCGCCCGCGAAATCCTGGGCGACTGGGAAGCCTCGCGCGGCAAATTCGTAAAGGTAATGCCGACGGACTACCGCCGCGCATTGGGTGAAATGTGGCGTGCAGCCAACCCGCAACAACTGGCTGCGTGAGGGATACCATGGGAAAGATTACCGGCTTTATGGAATTTCAGCGTCTGCAGGAGGCCTCCGAGGCCCCGCAGAAGCGGCTGAAGAACTGGCGCGAATTCGTGCTGCACCTGACCGACGACCAGGCCAAGCAGCAGGCGGCGCGCTGCATGGACTGCGGCATCCCGTTCTGCAACAACGGCTGCCCGGTCAACAACATCATCCCCGACTGGAATGACCTGGTGTACAAGCAGGACTGGCGCCGCGCGCTGGACGTGCTGCACTCCACCAACAACTTCCCGGAGTTCACGGGCCGCATCTGCCCGGCGCCGTGTGAAGCCGCCTGTACCTTGAACATCAACAGCGACGCCGTGGGCATCAAGTCCATCGAACACGCGATCATCGACAAGGGCTGGGCCGAAGGCTGGGTCGCGCCGCAAGTGCCGGCGCGCAAGACGGGCAAGAAGGTCGCGGTCGTGGGCTCCGGCCCCGCCGGCATGGCGTGCGCGCAGCAGTTGGCGCGCGCCGGCCACTCGGTGACCCTGTTCGAAAAGAGCGACCGCATCGGCGGGCTGCTGCGCTACGGCATTCCCGATTTCAAGCTGGAAAAGCACCAGATCGACCGCCGCATCTCGCAGATGGAGGCCGAAGGCGTGGAGTTCGCGCCGTCTACCTACATCGGCAATCCGAAGGATCCCGTGGCCGATGGCCTGACGGTGCGTACGCCGCAATCGCTGATGGCCGAATTCGACGCCGTGGTCATGAGCGGCGGTTCGGAAACGCCGCGCGACCTGCCGGTCCCGGGCCGCGAACTCTCGGGCGTGTACTACGCCATGGACTTCCTGCGCCAGCAGAACAAGGCCGTGGCGGGCGACCGCCTGATCGACCAGACGCATGCCAAGGGCAAGCATGTGGTCGTGATCGGCGGCGGCGACACGGGTTCCGACTGCGTGGGCACCAGCAACCGCCATGGCGCGGCCTCGGTCACGCAGTTCGAACTGATGCCCCAGCCGCCCGAGTCCGAGAACAAGGCCATGACGTGGCCATACTGGCCGCTGAAGATGCGTTCCTCGTCCTCGCACGAAGAAGGCTGCGACCGCGACTGGTCCGTGACCACCAAGCTGTTCAAGGGCAGCAACGGCAAGGTTGAAAAGCTGATTGGCGCGCGCGTCGAATGGTTCAAGGACGACGCCACCGGCCAGATGAAGATGCGCGAGGTCGAAGGCTCGGAATTCGAGATCAAGGCGGACCTGGTGCTGCTGGCCATGGGCTTCGTGTCGCCCGTGCAGACCGTGCTGGACGCTTTTGGCGTGGACCGCGACGCGCGCGGCAACGTGCGCGCCAACACCGACGACTACCGCACCAATGTGGACAAGGTCTTCACCGCGGGCGACATGCGCCGCGGCCAGTCCCTGGTGGTCTGGGCCATCCGCGAAGGCCGCCAGTGCGCGCGCTCGGTCGACGCCTACCTGATGGGCAGCAGCGAACTGCCACGCTGAGGCCAGCCCGCTGCCGCATCGCCGCCGAGCGCCCCGCGCCGGCGGCGTTTTTATTTGGGGAACCGCGCGCCAGGCGTGTTGCGGCATAACCACTTTTTCAATGCGGTCTTTTCACGATTTGACACATATCAATCGGACGGCGGAGCGGGTCTGAGAACCTGTGTGCTCACCCCACGGAAAGATCGGAGAAGAAAATGTTTTCGCTGAACGGGCGTATCCGCGCCACCGCCATCGCCGGCCTGATTGCCGCCGGCGCATTCGCCGCCCCCGCTCATGCCCACGAGGCGGGCGACGTCTTGTTCCGGGTCGGCGTAACGCAAGTCCGCCCCTCGTCGAACAATGGCTCCGTGCTTGATGGCTCCGTCAAATTGGACGTGAACAACAACGTGCGTCCCAGCTTCACGCTGGCCTACATGGCCACGCGCAACATCGGTATCGAACTCCTGGGCGCCTGGCCCTTCCAGCACGATGTCAGCGGCAGCGGCGGCCTGGGCAAGATCGGCTCCAGCAAGCAATTGCCTCCCACGCTCAGCCTGCAATGGCACATCCTGCCCGACAGCATGATCCAGCCGTACATCGGCGTGGGCATCAACTACACCCACTTCTTCGACACCCAGGCCGAAGGCGCGCTGAAGGGTTCGGACCTGAAGCTGGGCGATTCCTGGGGCGTCGCCGCGCAATTGGGCGCGGACATCAAGATCAATGAACGCTGGTTCATGAACGCCGACATCCGCTACATCGACATCAAGTCCAAGGTGACCCTGGACGGCCAGCGCGTCGGAACCGCCCGCGTCGACCCGTGGGTGGCCACGGTAGGCGTCGGCTACCGCTTCTAAGCATCGTCCAAACCTGGGCTGACGTCCGCGCGATCCGCGCGGACGTCAGCCCCGGGCCATTTCCAACTGGCGGCGCAAGGCCTGCAGCGCGGCCGTGTCGTCATCGGCCCGCCAGATCAGCTGGGTCAGCGCGCGGCCGTGGGCGCCGGACAGGGGACTCACCCGGACCGATTGCTCGGCCCCCAGCACCGCCAGCACGGAGCGCGGTACCACCGCCACGCCCGAGCCGGCCGCGACGCACGCCACGATGGCGTGATACGACGCAAACTCCATCACCTTGGCGGGCGCCACGCCTTCCTGGTTCAGCCACGATTCCAGGATGCGCCGGTATGAGCACCCCGCCGCGAACGCGATGACAGTGCGGTCAGCCAGCGCTTTGGCGTTTTCCACCGGTTCCCAGGCCACCGGCGAGATCAACGCCAGCTCCTCCTGGAACGCATCCACCGCCGCCAGCCCTTCGGCGGGGAATGGCTGCGCCACGAATGCTGCTTCGATCTCGTAGTTGCGCACCTTGGCCGCCAACGCGCCCGACGTGCCCGTGACCAGTTCGATGCGCACCTGCGGCCAGGCGGCGTGATAGGCAGCAAGAATGGGAGGCAGCCGCGCCGCCGCCGTGCTTTCCATCGTGCCGATGCGCAGCACGCCCTGCAGCGCGCCCTCGCGCACGGCGGCCTGCGCCTCGTCGGACAGGCGCAGCAGGCGGTCCGCATAGGAAAGCAGCACCCGCCCCTGGTCCGACAGCACCAGGCGCCGGTTCTGGCGCCGGAAAAGCGGAGCGCCCAGCGACGCTTCCAGTTGCTTGAGGCGCGTCGACACATTGGACTGCACCCGGTTCAGGTGCGCGGCCGCGCGCGCCACGCCGCCCTGGTCGGCCACCGCTTTGAACATCTGTAGCGCATCGAGATCCAAGTTTCTCATTTTGGGAACTCACGTTCTTAATAATTCACTATTAAAGATATTAGTACAGCCGTAGAGTGGAAGCATGTCAACGCCTGCTTACCCTCTGTCTTCCACCCGGCCCGGCGCGGCGCGCATGGCCTGGCCGGCCGCTCTGGCCCTGGCCGCCGCCATGGGAATAGGCCGTTTCGCCTTCACGCCCGTGTGGCCGCTGATGGCCGAAGAATCCGGCCTGTCCCTCGCCCAGGGCGGCTGGCTGGCGTCGGCGAATTACGCGGGGTATCTGCTGGGTGCGCTGGCCGCCATCGTCTGGCCGATCCGCCGCCTGCGCGGCGCGCTGGCGGCAAGTCTGGCGGCGGTGGCGGCGCTGACCCTGGCCATGCCGCTGCTCGACAGCGTGGCGGGCTGGAGCCTGCTGCGGCTGGCCGCCGGCTACGCCAGCGCCAGCGCGTTCATCTGTGTCGCGGCATGGCGGCCCGTGCCCGCGGGCGATCCCCGCGAGGCGGCGGCATCCGCCATGACCTATGCCGGCGTGGGCGCCGGCATCGCGCTGACGGGCCTGGCCTGCCTGGCGCTGATGGCCTGGAACATCGGCGCGGACCGGACCTGGCTTGCGCTGGGTGCGCTGGCGCTTGCGTTGTCCCTGGCGGCCTGGCCGGGCCTGAGCCGGCAGGCGCCCCCCGCCCGTCTGCCGTCGGCCGCCGCGCCCGCTGCGAAGCTGCCCCGCGGGATAGGCGGCCTGGCCCTGCATTACGGCGTATTCGGCGTGGGTTACATCATTCCCGCCACCTTCCTGCCCGCGATGGCCAAAGAGATCTTTCCCGATCCGGCGATCTTCGGCTGGGCGTGGCCGCTGTTCGGCCTGGCCGCCGCCCTGTCCTGCCTGCTGGTCCCCCGTCTGGCGCGCGGCCGCGACGACCGCCAGGTCTGGCGAGGCGCCCAGGTGCTGATGGCGGCCGGCATGCTGACCGTGGCCGGGTGGCATCACATCGCCGGCGTGATCCTTGCCGCGCTGCTGGTGGGCGGCACTTTCATGGTGATCACCCAGGCCGGCATGCTGACCGCGCGGCGGCTGGCGGGGGCGGCGGCGCCGCGCGCGGCCGCCGTCATGACTGCCGCCTTCGCGGCCGGACAGATCCTGGGGCCCCTGTTGGCGTCCCTGGCGGCCCACTGGGGCGCGGGCCTGCCCGACGTGCTGGCGGCCAGCGCGGCGCTGCTGGCGCTGTCCGCGTGGCGCCTGGGAAAAGTCACGACAGATCGCGACGGCGCTGGGCATAATGCGAGCGACCCCCGAGGTCGTTGACATTAGAAATCACAAAGCAGGTAGAGGAGTCCCCAGCATGCAACCGTTGCGCCCCCTAATCGCCGCCCTGGCTGCCGTTGCCGCCTTCAGCGGCGCCGCCCAGGCTCAGACCAGCGACTGGCCCACGAAGCCCGTCACCATCATCGTGCCGTATGCGCCGGGCGGCTTTGCCGACACCCGCGTGCGCCTTCTGGCCCGCAAGCTGGGCGAGTCGCTGGGCCAGCCCATCGTCGTCGAAAACAAGGCGGGCGCGGGCGGCGTGGTGGGCACCAACCTGATCGCCAAGGCGGCCCCGGACGGCTACACCATCGGGACCGGCAACCTCGCGCCGATGGCGGTCAACCCGTCGCTGATGAAGGACATGCCTTACAACCCGCAGAAGGATCTGGCGCCGGTCATCCTGATCGAGAACAGCCCGCTGGTCCTGAGCGTGAACAACGAACTGCCGGTCAAGACGCTGGCGGACCTGATCGCGCTGGCCAAAAAGCAGCCGGGCAAGCTGTCGTTCGGCTCGTCCGGCGTCGGCGGCGCGCACCACCTGTCGGGCGAAATGTTCCGCGAACAGGCCAAGATCGACATCGTCCACGTTCCCTACAAGGGCGGCAGCCTGGCGGCGACCGACCTGATGGGCGGCCATATCTCGATGATGTTCGAGATGGGCTATTCCGCGCTGCCGGCCATCCAGGGCGCCAAGATCCACCCCATCGCTGTCACGTCCGCCAAGCGCCTGGCCGTCCTGCCCGACGTGCCCACGATGGCCGAATCCGGCCTGCCGGGTTTCGAGTCCTACAACTGGCAAGGCATCGTCGCGCCCGCCGGCACGCCCGCCCCGATCATCGCCAAGCTCAACGCCGAGTTCAACCGCATCCTGAAGGAACCGGATGTGCAAAAGGCCATCGCCGACACCGGCAGCCAGGCCGGCGGCGGCACTCCCGAAGAATTCGCGGCCTTCATCAAGAGCGAAAGCGAAAAGTGGGCCCACGTCATCAAGGCTGGAAACATCCAGCTTCAATAACCCCTCAGGAGTCTTCCCATGGTTTCCCGTCTGACTGACTTGCTCAAGCTGAACCACCCCATTATCCAGGCGCCCATGGCCGGCGGCGCCACCACGGTGGAACTGGTGTCCGAGGCGTCGAAGGCGGGCATCCTGGGATCGCTCGGGGCGGCCTATATGACCCCCGAACAGATCGAGGAGGCGGCGGTGGCGATCCGTGCGCGCACCGCGCTGCCGTTCGCCATCAATCTGTTTGCCTCGGTGTCCGCCGAGCCCATGCAGGGCGATACGGACCGGATGCTGGCCCTGATGGCGCGATATCACCAACAATTGGGCCTCCCCGCGCCTGCCGCGCCCGGCCCCCAGGCCGACCCCTTGCCCGGCCAGCTCGAAGCCGTGCTGCGCGTACGGCCGGCAGTCTTCAGCTACACCTTTGGCCGCGTGCCGGCCGATTTCCTGGCGCGGTGCCGTGAACTCGGCATCCTGACCGTGGGCACGGCAACCACCGTACGGGAGGCCGTGGCGCTCGAACAGGACGGCGTGGACGCCGTCGTGGCGCAGGGCGCCGAAGCCGGCGGCCACCGCGGCACCTTCCTGGACGGTTTCGAGGCGTCGCTCATTGGCACCATGGCGCTCGTGCCACAGATCGCCGACGCCGTATCGGTGCCGGTCATCGCCTCGGGCGGCATCATGGACGGCCGCGGCATCGCCGCCGCGCTGGCCCTGGGCGCTGATGTGGCGCAAATGGGGACGGCCTTCCTGACAACCGAGGAATCGGGCATCAGCGACGCCTACAAGGCGGTTCTGCCCGCCTCGCGCTCCGAGCAGTCGCGGGTCACCCGTGCCTTTTCCGGACGGCCGGCCCGCGGCATCGTCAACGCCTTCATGCGCGATGCCGACGCCATCGCGCCGGACATCCTGCCCTACCCGCAGCAAAACGCCCTGACCCGGCCCATGCGCACGGCGGGCGGCAAAAGCGGAAACATCAACGTTCTGTCCCTGTGGGCAGGCCAGGGAGCCCCGCTGGCCCGCCGCGAAACCACGGCGGCACTGGTCCAGCGCCTGGCGCGGGAAACCGCGGCCGCCCAAGCGCGCCGCTGAGCGCCCGGCGCTACGGGCTGCCCCGCGCGGCAAGCGCGCGGGGGCGGGGATTGTTCCCCATGCCGAAAACACTGTTCCACGCATGGCCTGTCAGATTGTGATTACGAAGCGTCGGGCTACAATGGCGCCTCGCCGCTGGGGGCCGAGGTCTGTCTTCGTCCCCGGCATCTGAGTAACAGGGCGCTTCCCGACGCAGCCTGTCTTGCCCGCGCCGGTCAGGTTCTCTGTCCTGCGTGCCGACAGGACAGCAGGGCAAGCTCCGCCGCCGAAACCCCCTTTCGTTGCCCATGTCCGCTCAAACAAGCAGCACCCCGGAATTCGCCCTGCGCCTGGAAGGTGTGGCGCTAGGCTACGGTGATTTCACCGTCTTGCGCGACATTTCCATGGACGTGCGGGCGGGCCAGGTGGTCGCCGTCATGGGCGGCTCCGGCTCCGGCAAGACCACACTGTTGCGGGCGGCCACCGGCCAGCTCACCGCAAAGCATGGCCGCGTGCTGGCTTTCGGCCAGGACATGGCGCGCGTCACCCGCGCCGAGCTTCAGTCCCTGCGCAAGCGCATGGGCGTGCTGTTCCAGCAGGGCGCGCTTTTCACCGACCTGAACGTATTCGAGAACGTGGCCTTCCCGCTGCGCGAACACACCGCGCTTGGCGAAGCGGAAATCACCGAACGCGTGCTGGACAAGCTTGACGCCGTCGGCCTGCGCGCCGCCGCGCATCTGAAAGTGGCCGAGATCTCCGGGGGCATGGCCCGCCGCGTGGCGCTGGCCCGCGCCGTGGTGCTGGAACCCGAACTCATCCTGTACGACGAACCCTTCGCCGGGCTCGACCCGATCTCCTTGGGCATCACCGCCCGCCTGATCCGCAGCCTGGCCGACCGCCTGCACTGCGCGTCGGTGCTGATCACGCACGATGTGCACGAGTCGTTCGCGATTGCCGACCAGGTCTATCTGGTGGGACAGGGCAAGCTGGCCGCCTCTGGCACGCCGGACACGCTGTCGGCCTCGCAGGATCCCTATGTGCAGCAATTCCTCAAGGGCGAACCCGACGGCCCGGTCGCGTTCCAGTATCCCGAAACGCCCGCTTTCCAGAAATGGCTGTCAGAACAGAAGGGGCGCAAAGCATGAGCGGACCCAATAACGCCGTCGCCACGCTGGGGCACTGGGTGCGCGCCCGCGTCGCCGGGATCGGCTACTTCACCCGGTTCTTCGGCGCCATGCTGGCGCGCAGCGGCATTGCGCTGTCGCGGCCGCGGCTGGTGTCGCAGCAGGTCCATTTCATCGGCAATTATTCCCTGCTGATCATCGCCGTGTCCGGCATGTTCGTGGGATTCGTGCTGGGCCTGCAGGGCTATTACACCCTGAACCGCTACGGCTCCGAGGAGGCCCTGGGCCTGCTCGTCGCCCTGTCGCTGGTGCGCGAACTGGGGCCCGTCGTCACGGCGCTGCTGTTCGCGGGCCGCGCCGGCACGTCGCTCACGGCCGAGATCGGCCTGATGAAGGCCGGCGAGCAGCTTTCGGCCATGGAAGTCATGGCCGTGGACCCGATACGCCGTGTGCTCGTGCCACGCCTGTGGGGCGGCATTCTGGCCATGCCCATCCTGGCGGCGGTGTTCTCCACCGTGGGCATTCTGGGCGGCTGGGTCGTGGGCGTGCTCCTGATCGGCGTGGACGCCGGCGCCTTCTGGTCGCAGATGCAAAATGGGGTCGACGTCTGGAAAGACGTGGCCAACGGTGTCATCAAGAGCCTGGTATTCGGCGTCACGGTGACGCTGGTGGCACTCTACGAAGGCTGGCAGGCCAAGCCCACCCCCGAAGGCGTTGCCCGCGCCACCACCCGCACCGTGGTCGTGGGCTCGCTGGCGGTTCTTGGGCTGGACTTCCTGCTCACCGCCTTGATGTTTGGAAATTGATACGGATCGATCATGTCACGCGAAAAAACCGACTTCTGGGTAGGCCTGTTTGTATTGCTCGGCGCGGTCGCGCTGGCATTCCTGGCGTTGCGCGCCGGCAACTTGAGCACCTTTTCCTTCGCACCGACCTATACGGTGACGGCCAACTTCGATAACGTAGGCGGCCTCAAGGTGCGCGCGCCGGTCAAGAGCGCCGGCGTGGTGGTGGGCCGGGTCGCCGGCATCTCCTTCGACGACAAGACCTACCAGGCGATCGTTTCGGTCAACCTGGAGACGGCTTATCAGTTTCCCAAGGACTCCTCGGCCGCCATCCTGACCTCGGGATTGCTGGGCGAACAGTACCTTGGCCTGACCGCCGGCAGCGAAGAAGACAACTTTACCGACGGCGGAAAAATCCGCTATACACAAAGCGCTGTCGTCCTCGAGCAGCTCATCAGCCAATTCCTGTATGGGTCGGCGGAAAAGCAGGGCACGAACGCCGCCCCGGAACCCGCCGCGAAAGCGCCGGATTAAAGACGCTGCGGAAAAGGCCGTAATTACGCTGCGTCTCACGGCCGCAATAACATAAGAATTGTTGATAGGGATACCCGGATCATGACCACGAAAGCTCTTTCCCGTATTGCCACCGTCGCCGCGGCGGGCGCGCTGATGGCCGGCTGCGCCGCGCCCCAGAACCCGGACCCGCGCGACCCCTGGGAAGGCTTCAACCGGGGCGTCTACCAGTTCAACGATACGGTCGACCGCGCGGTGTTCAAGCCCGTTGCGCAGGCCTACACTTTCGTCACGCCGCAACCGGTGCGTAGCTGCATCCACAATATTTTCAGCAACGTGGGCGACCTCTGGTCGGGCACCAACAGCTTCCTGCAGGGCCGCGGCCACGACTTCGTGAACACGCTGGGCCGCTTCCTGTTCAACACCACCATGGGCGTGGGCGGCTGCTTCGACGTCGCTTCGGCCAACGGCGCGCGCAAGATCCCGAACGATTTCGGCACCACGCTCGGCGTGTGGGGCTTCAGCCAGGGCCCGTACCTGGTGCTGCCGTTCTTCGGCGCGTCCAGCGTGCGCGACGGCATCGGCCTGGCGGGCGACTTCTACGGCACGACCTACGGCTACATGGGCGTGGATGCGATCGACAACGTCCGCCTGCGTAACTCGCTGTGGGGCCTGCGCATCGTGGATACGCGCGCCAACCTGCTGGACACCACCGACACGATCGACCGCGTCGCGCTGGATCCCTACAGCTTCATCCGCGACGCCTTCCTGCAGCGCCGCGCCGCGATGGTGCTGGGCCACCGCGTGGACGACGAATCGTCGCTGCCCAACTATGAAGACGACGAGGGCGACGCCCCCGCCGCTCCCGCGCCGCAACCCGCCACCAAGTAAGCTGCGGGATTGCGCTTTCGGTACTGAAGGAGTTTTGATGCGATTTTCTATTACCTCTCTGTTGCAGCGGCTGGTCTTCACCGGCCTGCTCGGGATGGCGGCCGCCACGGCCGCGCAAGCCCGGCCGGACCCCAACGGCCCGCCCGACGCCTTCGTGCTGGCCGCCGCCAACGAAACCCTCGATGTCCTGAAGGCCGACGGTTCGGTCAAGGCTGGCAATACCGCCCGCATCAACGAGGTCGTCGACCAGCACATCCTTCCCTTCGTCAATTTCCAGAAGACGACGCGCCTGGCCGCCGGCCGCTACTGGCGCCAGGCCACCGAGCAGCAGAAGACGGCCCTGGCCGAAGCCTTCCGCGGCACCCTGGTCCGCACCTATAGCGGCGCGTTGACCCGCGTCACGCCCAGCACCCGTATCACGGGGCTGCCGTTCCGCGGCGACGCGAAGGCCGACGATGTCGTCGTCCGCACGCTGATCAGCCAGTCCAACAGCCAACCGGTGGGCGTGGACTACCGTCTGGAAAAGACGGCGCAGGGCTGGAAAATCTACGACATGAACGTCGAAGGCATCTGGCTGATCGAAAACTACCGCAACCAGTTTGCGCAGCAGATCAACCAGAACGGTATCGACGGCCTGATCCAGGCGCTGAACCAGCGCAACAAGTAAATCCCTGCGGCTGGCTGCATACGCCCGGCGCACCCTTCGGGGTCCGCCGGGCCGATTATTTTGGGGACGCAACATTGGCTCCGCCCCCACGTCCGCTGGGGCCATAGGCGCTTGCCGCCTCGGCGGGCTTATATAATGGTCAATTCGCTCTTTTCGGGCCACCCCCCGCTGTCATGTCCGCCGTCAGTCTAGAAAACGTCTCCAAGATCTACTCGTCGCGCCAGCGTGGCTGGCAGAAGCTGCTCGGCCGCGCGCCCCGCCCCGGTTTCCAGGCGCTGGACAATGTCAGCCTGCAGGTCGAGCACGGCGAGTTCTTCGGCCTGCTCGGGCCGAACGGCGCGGGCAAGACCACGCTGATCTCGATCCTCGCCGGCCTGGCGCATGCCACCTCGGGCCGCGCCACCGTCTGTGGCTACGACGCCGTCGCCGATTACAAGTCGGCGCGGCGCGCCTTGGGGGTGGTGCCGCAAGAGCTCGTCTACGACCCGTTCTTCACCGTGCGCGAGACCCTGCGCATCCAGTCCGGCTATTTTGGCCTGCGCAAGAACGACGACTGGATCGACGAAATCCTGTTCAACCTGGGCCTGGCCGACAAGGCCGATACCAATATGCGCGCGCTGTCCGGCGGCATGAAGCGCCGCGTGCTGGTGGCGCAGGCGCTGGTGCACCGGCCGCCCGTGATCGTGCTCGACGAACCCACCGCGGGCGTGGACGTGGACTTGCGCCGCACCCTGTGGGAGTTCATCTCGCGCCTGAACAAGGCCGGCCACACCATCATGCTCACGACCCACTACCTGGAAGAGGCCGAGGCGCTGTGCGCCCGCATCGCCATGCTCAAGGGCGGGCGTATCGTGGCGCTGGACACCACGCAGGCCCTCATGGCCCGCGTGGGCGGCGTGGACCTCGAAGACGCGTTCGTGCGCATCATGCACCAGGACGACGAACCCGCCACGCCGTCCCTGCAACCCGAAGAGATCTCGTCATGACCCAGTCCGCCGCGACCTCCAGCCAGCCGCTGGTGCAGCCCCGCCTGGACGCCGGTTCCGGCTTTCCGACCCTGCTGCGCAAGGAGCTGCTGCGCTTCTGGAAGGTCAGCTTCCAGACCATCGCCGCCCCCGTCATCACGGCGCTGCTTTACCTGCTGGTCTTCGCGCACGTGCTGGAAGGGCGCGTCACGGTCTACGGCAGCGTGCCCTACACGTCGTTCCTGATCCCCGGGCTCATGATGATGAGCATGCTGCAGAACTCGTTCGCCAATCCGTCGTCGTCGCTCATCCAAAGCCGCATCACGGGCAATCTGGTGTTCATGCTGCTGCCGCCGCTGTCGCACCGGGACATCTTCGGCGCCTACGTGCTGGCGGCTATCGCCCGTGGTCTGGCGGTCGGCCTGTGCGTGTGGGCGGTGGCGCTGTTCTTCGTATCGCTGGCGCCGGTTCATCCGCTGTGGGTCCTGGTGTTCGCCGTACTGGCCTGCGGCATCATGGCCGTGCTGGGCGTGATCGCGGGCCTGTGGTCTGAAAAATTCGACCAGCTCGCGGCCTTCCAGAACTTCCTGATCATGCCGGCGACATTCCTGTCCGGCGTGTTCTATTCCATCCATACGCTGCCGCCATTCTGGCAAAGCGTGTCCCACTGGAACCCCATCTTCTACACCATCGACGGATTCCGCTACGGATTCTTCTCGGTGTCGGACGTCTCCCCCTGGCGCAGCCTGGCCGTGGTGACGGGGGTGTTCCTTGCACTATCGACTTATGCGCTGCGGCTTCTGGCCAGCGGCTACAAACTCAGGAACTGACGTCCATGCTTCCCACTCCCGAGCAAGTCCGCCAATACATCGCGGACGGCCTGCCCTGTGAACATCTCGACGTGCAGGGCGATGGTTCGCACTTTGACGCCGTCATCGTCAGCACCGCCTTTGAAGGCAAGCGCCTGATCCAGCGCCATCAACTCGTCTACGCCGCGCTGGGCGACCGCATGAAGGCCGAGATCCACGCGCTTTCGATGCGCACGCTCACTCCCGGCGAATACCAGCAAGCGGGCGAGTAATGGACAAACTACGCATCACCGGCGGCGCACGGCTCCACGGCGAGATCTCGATTTCCGGCGCCAAGAACTCGGCCCTGCCGATTTTGTGCGCGGGTCTGCTCACCGCCGACGCGCTGACGCTCTCCAATGTGCCGCATCTGAATGACACCGGCACCATGCTGCGTCTCCTGGGCCGCATGGGCATGCGCGCCGAACGCGGCAGCGACGGCGTGGTCACGCTGCAGGCGAACAAGGTCGACAACCTGGAAGCGCCTTATGACCTGGTCAAGACGATGCGCGCGTCCATCCTGGTGCTGGGTCCGCTGCTTGCGCGTTTCGGCGAGGCCCGCGTGAGCCTGCCGGGCGGCTGCACCATCGGCCAGCGGCCCGTCGACCAGCACATCAAGGGCCTGGCGGCCCTGGGCGCCGAGATCAGCATCGAACACGGTTTCGTGGTGGCGCGCGCCAAGCGCCTGAAGGGCGCCTCCATCCGCACCGACATGGTCACGGTCACCGGCACCGAGAACCTGCTGATGGCCGCCGTGCTGGCCGAAGGCCAGACCGTGCTGGAAAACGCCGCGTGCGAACCCGAAGTGGTGGACCTCGCGGAACTGCTCATCAAGATGGGCGCGCGCATCCAGGGCCACGGCACCGGCCGCATCGTCATCGACGGCGTGGAACGCCTGCACGGCGCGGAACACCGCGTCATCTCCGACCGCATCGAAGCCGGCACCTTCCTGTGCGCCGTGGGCGCGGCCGGCGGAGACATTCTGCTGAAGAATGTCGACCCCGGCATCCTGGGCGCCACGCTGGACAAGCTGACCGAAGCCGGCCTCGCCATCGAGACCGGGCCCGACTGGATCCGCGCCGCCATGTCCGGCCGGCCCAAGGCCGTGGGGTTCCGTACCCACGAGTACCCGGGCTTCGCCACCGACATGCAGGCCCAGCTCATGGCGCTGGACGCCGTGGCCGACGGCACCTCCGTCATTGTCGAGACCATCTTCGAAAACCGCTACATGCACGTGCAGGAACTGCGCCGCATGGGCGCCCAGATCGACATCGACGGCCACACCGCCATCGTGCGCGGCGTGCCCCGCCTGTCGGGCGCCACCGTCATGGCCACCGATCTGCGCGCCTCGGCCAGCCTGGTGATCGCCGGCCTGGCCGCCGATGGCGAAACGCTGGTCGACCGCATCTATCACCTGGATCGCGGCTACGATCAGATGGAAGTGAAGCTGCGCGCCCTGGGCGCGAACATCCAACGCGTAACCGGCAAGGAACAGCCATGAAAACCAATAGCCCCCACGCTGCGCCTTCGGCTTGCTGCCCCCCGAGGGGGCGTGTCCACCTTGAGGCGGCTCGGCGATGAACAATGCCCCCGTCACCCCCCTGACCCTGGCGCTGTCCAAGGGCCGCATCTTCGAAGAAACCATGCCGCTGCTGGCGGAAGCCGGCATCGAGGTACCCGAGAATCCGGAAAGCTCGCGCAAGCTGATTCTTCCCACCAGCGATCCTGGCCTGCGCCTGATCATCGTGCGCGCCTCCGACGTGCCCACTTATGTGCAGTACGGCGCGGCCGACCTGGGCATCGCGGGCAAGGACGTGCTCATCGAGCACGCCAAGGAGCAGCCCGGCGGCCTGTACCAGCCCATCGACCTGAACATCGCGAAGTGCCGCCTGGCCGTCGCCGTGCGCAACGGCTTCGACTACGACGCCGCCGTGCACCAGGGAGCGCGCCTGCGCGTGGCCACCAAGTATGTGCAATCAGCCCGTGAACACTTTGCCGCCAAGGGTGTGTACGTGGACATCATCAAGCTGTATGGTTCGATGGAGCTGGCGCCGCTGGTCGGCCTGGCCGACTGCATCGTGGACCTGGTGTCCACCGGCGGCACGCTGCGCGCCAACGACCTGGTCGCCGTGGAAGACGTGATGCCTATCTCGTCGCGCCTGATCGTCAACCAGGCCGCGCTGAAAACCCGCGGCGACCGCCTGCAACCGCTGCTGGACGCCTTCGAAAGAGCCGCTTCCCGCAACGCCTGACCCCCGCCCGCCGCATCTGTCGCGGCGGCCGCTTTCCGCTTTGCTCCATGACGCCATGGCCCTGATCAATCGTCTCGACTCCCGCGATCCCGGATTCAAATCCGCTTTGTCCAAGCTGCTGGCCTTCGAGGCCGCCGAGGACGAGTCCATCGACCGCGCTGCCGCCAGCATTCTGGCGGACGTGCGCACCCGCGGCGACGCCGCGCTGGTGGAATACACGCAGCGCTTCGACCGCATGCCTGGCGCATCGGCCCATACGCTGGAGATCCCCAAGGCGGATTGGCACGCGGCCCTGGCCACGCTACCGGCCGCCCAGCGCAATGCGCTGGAAGCCGCCGCCGACCGCGTGCGCGCCTACCATGAACGCCAGCGGGCCGAGACCTGGACCTACACCGAAGCCGACGGCACCCTGCTGGGCCAGCAGGTGACCCCGCTGGACCGCGTGGGCCTCTACGTGCCCGGCGGCAAGGCCGCCTACCCGTCGTCGGTGCTGATGAACGCCATCCCCGCCAAGGTCGCGGGGGTGCAGGAACTGGTCATGGTCACGCCCACGCCCGACGGCGTGCGCAACCCCATTGTGCTGGCCGCCGCCGCCATCGGCGGCGTGGACCGCGTGTTTGCCATCGGCGGCGCGCAGGCCGTGGGCGCGCTGGCATACGGTACTGACACCGTGCCCGCCGTGGACAAGATCGTCGGCCCGGGCAACGCGTATGTCGCCGCTGCCAAGCGTCGCGTGTTCGGCGTGGTCGGCATCGACATGATCGCCGGCCCCAGCGAAATCCTGGTCATCTGCGACGGCAAGACGCCGGCCGACTGGATCGCGATGGATTTGTTCTCGCAGGCCGAGCACGACGAACTGGCCCAGTCCATCCTGCTCTGTCCGGACGCCGCCTTCATTGAAGAAGTCGAAGCCGCCATCGCCCGTCTTTTGCCGACGATGCCGCGCGCCGACATCCTGCGCGTCAGCCTGGCCAACCGCGGCGCGCTGATCCAGGTCCAGAGCCTGGAAGAAGCCTGCCAGATCGCCAACGACATCGCGCCGGAGCACCTGGAGATCTCCACCGAACAGCCCGAGATCTGGACCGCCCGGATCCGCCACGCCGGCGCCATCTTCATGGGCCGCTTCAGCTCCGAAGCGCTGGGCGACTACTGCGCCGGACCGAACCACGTGCTGCCTACCTCGCGCACGGCCAGGTTCTCGTCGCCGCTGGGCGTCTATGACTTCCAGAAGCGTTCCAGCCTGATCCAGGTCTCGCACGCGGGCGCCCAGACGCTGGGCCGCATCGCCGCCGAACTGGCGCTGGGCGAGGGCCTGCAGGCGCACGCCGCAAGCGCCCAGTACCGGGTCGACAAACCATGAGCCTGCCGGGCCGCCCCAAAGGCGAATACCGGAGTGCGCAGCCCGAAGGCGGTGCAGTGACCGCGGCTCCGACGGCAAGTGTCGCCGGCCGCATCGCCGGCACCGTCCGGGCCGATATCCGCAAACTGGCCGCCTATCCCGTCGCCCACGCCGAAGGCTGCATCAAGCTGGACGCGATGGAATGCCCCTATGAGCTTCCCGAGTCTGTCCGGGACGATATCGCGCGCGCCGTCCGCGACACCGCGCTGAACCGCTATCCGTCCGCCGACCTGTCCGGGCTGCAAGCCGCCGTCAAGGCGGCCTTCGGCGTGCCCGACGCGGCGGACGTGCTGTTCGGCAATGGTTCGGACGAGCTCATCCACCTCATGATCCAGGCCTGCTGCCACCCCGGCGACGCGGTGCTGTCGCCGTGGCCGTCGTTCGTCTACTTCGACATGGCGGCCGGATTCAACCACGCCCGCTTCGTCGGCGTGCCGCTCACCGAAGACCTGACGCTGGATTTGCCGGCCATGCTGGCGGCTATTCAGGAACATCAGCCCAAGCTGGTGTTCCTGGCGGCGCCGAACAACCCCACCGGCGGGCTGTGGTCCGTCGAGGACGTGGACGCGATCGTCCGCGCGGCCCCCGGGCTGGTGGTCGTGGATGAGGCCTATCAGCCGTTTGCCGACTACACCTGGATGCCGCGCGTGCTCGACGCCCCCAACGTGGTCGTCATGCGCACGGTGTCCAAGATCGGCCTTGCGGGCCTGCGTTTCGGCTACCTGGCCGGCCATCCCGAGTGGATCGCCGAACTGAACAAGGTCCGCCCGCCCTACAACCTGAGCGTGCTGACCCAGGCGACGCTGCTGGCCGTGCTGCGCCACAAGCCCGTGCTGGACGAGCAGGCCGCCCGGCTGCGCGCCGACCGTGAACCGCTGGCCGCGGCCTTGGCCGCACTGCCCGGCGTCAGGGTATTCCCTTCCGCCGCCAACTTCATACTCGCGCGCTTTTCCGGCAAGCTCGACGGCAACGCCGTGCATCTTGCCCTGAAAACGCGCAAAATATTGATTCGCAACTTCTCCAACGCCCACCCGCTCCTGGCCAACTGCCTGCGCATCTCGGTGGGCGCCCCGGCCGAGAACGCCGCCTTGCTATCCGCCCTGCAAGAGATCTTGAGTGCTTAACATGCGTACCGCAGAAATCACCCGCAACACCAACGAAACCCGCATCCGCGTGGCCATCAACATCGACGGCACCGGCAAGCAGACCATCGACACCGGCGTGCCCTTCCTGGACCACATGCTGGACCAGATCGCGCGCCACGGCCTGATCGACCTGGACATCAAGGCCGAGGGTGACCTGCACATCGATGCGCACCATACCGTGGAAGACGTGGGGATCACGCTGGGCATGGCCATCGCCAAGGCCGTCGGCACCAAGGCCGGCCTGCGCCGCTACGGGCACGCCTACGTGCCGCTGGATGAAGCGTTGTCGCGCGTGGTGGTGGACTTCTCGGGCCGTCCCGGGCTGGAATACCACATCCCGTTCACCCGCTCCCACATCGGCGGTTTCGACGTGGACCTGACCCGCGAGTTCTTCCAGGGCCTGGTCAACCACGCGCTCATCACGCTGCACATCGACAACCTGCGCGGCTTCAATGCCCACCATCAGGCGGAAACGGTCTTCAAGGCCTGTGGCCGCGCGCTGCGCATGGCCATGGAAGTCGATCCCCGCATGGGCGACGTCGTGCCCTCCACCAAAGGCGTGCTGTAACGTACGCGCTCAACACCGCACCGCACCAGGCAGACAGAAGTGACCACTATCGCCATCGTCGACTATGGAATGGGCAATTTCCACTCGGTCGCACGCGCCCTGAAATTCGCCGCGCCCGATGCTGACGTCCGCATCTGCAACCAGCCTCAAGACATCGCCGCGGCCGACCGCGTGGTGTTCCCGGGCCAGGGCGCCATGGCGGACTGCATGCGCACCCTGAATGAATCCGGGCTGCGCGAAGCCGTCGTCCGCGCCGCGCGCGAGAAGCCCCTGCTGGGCGTCTGCGTGGGCGAACAGATGCTGTTCGACGCAAGCGAAGAAGGCGGCACGTCCTGCCTGGGCCTGTTTCCCGGCGTCGTGCGCCGCTTTTCCGGCCCGCGCTTCGCGGAACTGATCCCCGCCGACGACGAAGCCTGCCTGGCCGACACGGGCGCCGCGGGCCAGGTGGACACCCGCCCCGAACGGCTCAAAGTGCCGCACATGGGATGGAACAAAGTCCGCCATACGCGCTCTCATCCCATCTGGGACGGCATTCCGGACGACTCGCACTTCTATTTCGTCCATAGTTACTACGCCGATCCGGCTGATCCGGGCCTGACTGTTGGTGAAACCGATTATGGCGTCGCCTTTACCTGCGCGGTGGCGGCAGCTAACATTTTCGCGGTGCAGTTTCACCCCGAGAAAAGCGCCGAGCACGGTTTGCGCCTGTATCGCAATTTTGTAGACTGGCAACCGTAGGCCTAGAGCCCACGCGCCAGCCCATTCAACCTCTCTATTTTCTTGCTGCCAACCATGCTGCTGATCCCCGCCATCGATCTCAAAGACGGGCGCTGCGTGCGTCTGCGCCAGGGCGACCTGGACGATGCAACGGTGTTCTCCGAAGACCCCGCCGCCATGGCCACCCGCTGGCTGGACCAGGGCGCCCGCCGCCTGCATCTGGTCGACCTGAACGGCGCCGTTGCCGGTAAACCGAAGAACGAAGCCCCCATCAAGGCGATCCTGGAAGCCGTCGGCGACGACATCCCTGTCCAGATCGGTGGCGGCATCCGCGACCTCGACACCATCGAACGCTATCTCGACGCCGGCATTTCGTACGTGATCATCGGCACCGCCGCGGTCAAGAACCCGGGCTTCCTGCAAGACGCCTGCGGCGCCTTCCCCGGCCAGATCATCGTCGGCCTGGACGCCCGCGACGGCAAGATCGCCACCGACGGCTGGAGCAAGCTGACCCGCCACGACGTGCTGGATCTGGCCAAGAAGTTCGAAGATTATGGCTGCGAAGCCATCATCTACACCGACATCGGCCGCGACGGCATGCTGTCGGGCGTCAACGTGGACGCCACGGTCCGCCTGGCGCAGCACGTCCGCATCCCCGTGTACGCCTCGGGCGGCATCGCCGGCATCCAGGACATCGAAGCCCTGTGCGCCGTCGAGGAAGAGGGCGTCGAAGGCGCCATCCTGGGCCGCAGCATCTACGAAGGCACGCTCGACTTCCAGGCCGCGCAGGCCCGCGCCGACGAACTGGCAAAATGACCACTTCCCGCAGCACCCCCGGGGCCGGCGCACCTTTGCAGAACGCGCTGACCCGCCGCATCATCCCCTGCCTTGACGTCACGGCCGGCCGCGTCGTCAAGGGGGTGAACTTCGTCAACCTGCTCGATGCCGGCGACCCCGTCGAAATCGCCCGCCGCTACAACGAGCAGGGCGCCGACGAACTGACCTTCCTGGACATCACCGCCACCAGCGATGGCCGCGACCTGATCCTGCCCATCATCGAGCAGGTCGCGTCGCAGGTCTTCATCCCGCTGACGGTGGGCGGCGGCGTGCGCCAGGTGTCCGACATCCAGCGCTTGCTGAACGCCGGCGCCGACAAGATCAGCATCAACAGCGCCGCGGTCGCCAACCCCGACCTGGTCCGCGCCGCGTCCGACTACCACGGCTCGCAATGCGTGGTGGTGGCCATCGACGCGCGCCGCGTGTCGGCACCCGGCGAACCCGCGCGCTGGGAAGTCTTCACCCACGGCGGCCGCAAGGCCACCGGGCTGGACGCCGTGGCCTGGGCGCGCCGCATGGCCGCCTATGGCGCGGGCGAGATCCTCCTGACCAGCATGGACCGCGACGGCACCAAGTCCGGCTTCGACCTGGAACTGACCCGCAGCGTGTCCGACGCCGTGCCGGTGCCCGTCATCGCCTCCGGCGGCGTGGGCAACCTGCAGCATCTGGCCGACGGCGTCACCACCGGCCGCGCCAGCGCGGTGCTGGCGGCCAGCATCTTCCATTTTGGCCAGCATACCGTCGGCGAGTGCAAGCGTTTCATGGCCGAACAGGGCATCGCAGTACGATTGGACTGACTATGAGCAACGAACCCGCCTGGATGGCCGACGTCGTCTTCGACGAAAACGGCCTGATCCCCGCCATCGCCCAAGACGCCGACAACGGCCAGATCATGATGGTGGCCTGGATGAACCGCGAATCCCTGTCGGAAACCGCCGCCACCGGGCGCGCGGTGTATTGGTCGCGCTCGCGCCAGCGCCTGTGGCGCAAGGGCGAGGAATCCGGCCACGTCCAGGAAGTGCACGAACTGCGCCTGGATTGCGACGGCGACGTGATCCTTCTGAAAGTCCACCAGGAAGGCGGCATCGCCTGCCACACCGGCCGCGCAAGCTGCTTCTTCCGCCGCCTGGAAGGCCAGACGGACCAGGCATCCTGGGTCACGGTGGACCCGGTGCTCAAAGACCCCGAACTGATCTACAAATGACCGATCAAGCCCTGAGCGCGGCCGACATCCTGGCCCGCATCGCCGATACCCTGGAAACCCGGCGCCCCGAAAATGGCGGCGATCCCAAGGCCTCCTATTCCGCCAAGCTGCTGGCCAAGGGCCCGGACTCGTTCCTGAAGAAGATCGGAGAAGAGGCCACGGAACTGGTCATGGCCGCCAAGGACGGCGTGCCGGACCGCATCGTCAGCGAAACCGCCGATTTGTGGTTTCATTGCCTGGTGGCGTTGACGCATTTCAACCTGCGGCCCGAAGACGTGCTGGCCGAGCTTGCCCGCCGCGAAGGGCTGTCGGGACTGGCGGAAAAGGCCAGCCGCCCGCAAGACTGACCACGGAGCCCGAATCCATGAGCGATAACTGCCTGTTTTGCAAGATCGCCGCTGGCGACATCCCGTCCAAAAAGGTCTACGAAGACCAGGACTTTGTTGCATTTCACGATATCAATCCGGCCGCACCGGTGCATTTACTTCTGATTCCTCGACGTCATGTCATATCCATGCAGGATATTACGGGCGAGGACGCAGGTTGGTTGGGTAGAATGATGTCGTTGGCACCGCGGCTTGCCGCCGAGAACGGTTGCCGTCCGGGCCATGACGGCGGATTTCGCATCATGATCAATTCTGGCGTCGAAGGCGGCCAGGAAGTCCCGCATCTGCATTTCCACATCATCGGCGGCTCGCGACCCTGGAAAGGGCGCGTGGCCCCCACTGCGTAATTCGGAGAAACATCATGGGTAGTTTCAGCATTTGGCATTGGTTGGTCGTTCTGGTCATCGTCGCTCTGATTTTCGGCACCAAGAAGCTGCGCAATATCGGCGGCGACCTGGGTGGCGCCGTCAAGGGCTTCAAGGAAGGCATGAAGGACGCCAACAGCGACAAGCCCGCCGAACCGATCGCGCAGCAGCGCGTCGCCGGCGAGACCATCGACGTGCAGGCCAAGGAAAAATCCAACTCCTGAGCCCCTGCTCCTCCCGCGGGCCCGCCCTGAAAGGGCCGGCCCTTATTGCTTCAATTCCCAAGCGGCCGTCGAATGTTTGATGTCAGCCTCACTGAACTGATGGTGATCGGCGTCGTCGCCCTGATCGTCATCGGGCCCGAACGCCTGCCCAAGGTAGCCCGCACCGTCGGCCACCTGCTGGGGCGCGCGCAGCGTTACGTCAATGACGTGAAGTCCGATATCCAGCGCGAAATCGAACTCGACGAACTGCGCAAGTTCAAGACCGAAATGGAAGACGCCGCCCAGGGGGTCCAGCAATCGCTGAACGAAACCCAGGCCTCTTTGCAAGAGCCCGTGCAGCAGTTCCGCGCGGAACTCGACGAAGTGGCCCGCGAAGCCAGCGGCAAGGCCGCGCCGGTCATCGTCGGTGACGCAGGCGCCGAAGCCGGACGCTCGATCGCGCCGCCTGGACAGAATCACAATCTGGATCTGGACCTGCCCGCAGCCGGGTCCGCCCCTGTTCCGGCCGCCGCCGCCCAACAACCCGCCCCGGCGCCCAGCGCGCCCAAGGCTGACGACGCCGCGCCCGCCGCCAAGCCCGTCCCGCCCTCCGGAACACCGTCGTGACCCAGGACGCATCCCAAGAAGAAGGCCAGCAGGAGACCTTCATCTCCCATCTGGTCGAGCTGCGCACCCGCTTGCTGCGCGCCGTCGGCGCCGTGGTGGCCGTGTTCATCGTGCTGTTCATCTATCCCGGCGCCTCCGCCATCTATGACGTGCTGGCGGCGCCCATGCTGGCCTCGCTGCCGGAAGGCACGCGCATGATCGCCACCGGCGTCATCACGCCGTTCATGGTGCCGGTCAAGGTCACCATGATGGCGGCGTTCATCGTGGCCCTGCCCGTGGTGCTGTACCAGGCCTGGGCCTTCGTGGCGCCCGGCCTGTACCGCCACGAAAAGCGGCTGGCGTTGCCGCTGATCGTCTCCAGCACCTTCCTGTTCATCGCGGGCATGGCGTTCTGTTATTTCGTCGTGTTCCGCACGGTCTTCCACTTCATCGCCACCTTCGCGCCGCAGTCCATCACGCCGGCGCCGGACATCGAGGCCTACCTGAGCTTCGTCATGACGATGTTCATGGCGTTCGGCATTACGTTCGAAGTGCCCGTGGTCGTGGTGCTGCTGGTGAAGATGGGCGTGGTCGAGCTTTCCAAGCTGAGGGCCGCGCGCGGCTATGTGGTGGTGGGCGCCTTCATCATCGCCGCCGTGGTCACGCCGCCGGATGTGGTCAGTCAGTTCATGCTGGCGGTGCCCCTGTGCCTGCTCTATGAAGTCGGCCTGATCTGCGCCCGCATGGTCACCCCCAAAGAAGGCGCCGCGGACGACGCGGCCTCCGACTCCCTGACCGAACGCCACTGACGCCGGGCGGCGTGCCCCGTTAACGGGCATTCCGCGCAAAAGCAGGACGGTTTCACTCTTGTCCGCGCATGACTGCAATCCTACATTGCAGTCATGTCGCTAGCCCAACGCCTGCGCACCCTCATGCGGTGGCGCGGAATCCGCAGCCAGAACCAGCTGGCACGCATATCCGGCGTGCCGCAGTCCTGCATCCATCGCATTCTTACCCGCCAAGAAGACCGCTACTCACCGGCCCGAGGCACGCTCGTCCGCCTGGCGCACGCGCTGGACACCAGCGTGCCATGGCTGACGGACGGCGTGGTGCCCGCCTCCGGCCCTGCCCGCGCGCACCGCGTCCACGACGACCCCGACAGCAACGGCGATGGCTACTGCACCGAAATCTGCACGCTGCTGCGGCAGTTGCCCGACAGCACCAAAAGAAAGGTCCTGACGGTGGTGCGCCTGATCGTCGAAAGGCAAGACGGCGCGTAAGGGCCACGGACGTATCGCCGGCCGGCCGGGTGGGTGCGGGCGGGCGGGCGTGCGGGCGCGTTCGGGTGCGGGCGGCTCGGCGCCCGGCCGCCGGGCTGGGACGCGGGCGGCGCGGCATTCGGTTGCGGATGGCTGGGCGCCCGGGCGCGGCTGGCTGGGCCTTCGGCCTCCGCCTAGCGCGGCTTGCCTGGGCGCGTGCCCACCGCCACCGCCAGCTCCGCGGATTTTCCGGCCCGCAAGATGCCCAGCGTGGCACGCTGGCCCGGCGGCAGTTGCGCAATTTCCGTCAGCAGGCTCGTGGTGTCCGTCACCCGTTTGCCATTGACCGACTGCACGATGTCCCCCACGCGCAGGCCGCCCCGCGCGGCCGGCCCGTCGCGCATGACGCCGGCGATGATCACGCCCTGGGCGCCGCGAGGCAGGCCGAAGGCCTGGGCCAGTTCCGGCGTCACGTCCTGCGGTTCCACGCCCAGCCAGCCGCGTTTGACGCCACCGGTCTTGACGATTTCGTCCATGACCTTGCGCGCAATCTCGATGGGCGTGGCAAAGCCGATGCCCATCGACCCGCCCGATTCGGAATAGATGGCGGTGTTGATGCCCACCAGGTTGCCCTGGGCATCGATCAGCGCGCCGCCCGAATTGCCGGGGTTGATCGCGGCGTCGGTCTGGATGAAGTTCTCGTAGGTGTTCAGCCCCAGCCCATTGCGGCCCAGCGCCGACACAATGCCCTGCGTGGTGGTTTGTCCCACACCGAACGGGTTGCCGATCGCCAGCACCACATCGCCCACGCGCAAGCCGCGGTCGGATGCCAGCGTCGCGGCCGGCAGCGAGCGCAGCGTCGACAGCTTCAACACCGCCAGGTCGGTGTCCGGGTCCGCGCCCACCACCTTGGCGGTGTCGCGGCGGCCGTCCTTCAAGGCCACTTCGATCGCGTCGGCGGCCTGCACCACGTGATAATTGGTCAGCACGTAGCCGTCCTGGTTCACGATCACGCCCGATCCCAGGCTGGTCGAGGCCTCGCGCCGCGTCACCCCGGGCACCTGTCCGAACAGCTGGCGCAGCACCGGGTCATCGGGCAGCGGAATCAGCGGCACATTCACGTGCTTGGTGGTGAAAACGTTGACGACCGAGGGCGCCGCGCGGGCCACGCCGTCCGCGTAGGACACCACGCCCATGCCGGGTCCGGCGGGCGAAAGCCCGCCCGCCGCCGAGGCTTGCTGGGCCGTGGCTGGACCCGCAAGCCGCAGCAGGTCGGGCCGCAAGGTCGTCACCACGAATAGAATAGCCAGGCAGACCGTGACGGCCTGAGCGAATATCAGCCAATATCGGCGCATGTTTCTGATAGGACTAGCAATGAGTAAAGTCGACGCCCGCGTCCTGGCCAATTGGCTGGACGACACCCTGCAAGCGGCCCGCTTCAAGGACTACTGTCCCAACGGGATGCAGGTGGAAGGCCGATCCGAAGTCGGACACATTATCACCGGTGTCACCGCAAGCGAAGCATTGCTGCGCACTGCGGTCGAACGCGGCGCCGATGCGGTGCTGGTGCATCACGGCTGGCTGTGGCGCAACGAAGACCGCCGCGTCATCGGCACGCGCCGTACCCGCATGGCCCTGACGCTGAAGAACGACCTCAATCTGTACGCCTACCACCTGCCGCTGGACGCGCACCCCACGCTGGGCAACAACGCCCAGTTGGCGCGCGTGCTGGACCTGGTTCCGGCACGGCGCGATGACGGCTCGCCGCTCACCTGCGGACAGGACAATCTGATCTGGCTGGGCACGGCCAACGGCCTGCAAACCCTGGGCCAGCTCGGCGAACGGGTGGCCGAGCGCCTGGGCCGGCAGCCGCTGGTCGTGGGCGATCCCGGCCAGCCGCTTGCGCGGATTGCCTGGTGCACGGGCGGCGCGCAGGGCATGATGGGCGACGCCGTGGACGCGGGTGCCAGCGTCTACATCACCGGCGAAGTGTCGGAATCCACCGTCCATCTGGCGCGCGAGACCGGCGTGGGCTTCATTGCGGCAGGCCACCACGCGACCGAACGGTACGGCGTACAGGCGCTGGGCGAGGCCGTGGCCCGGCAGTTCGGCATCAAGGTCGAGTTCGTGGACATCGACAACCCCGCCTAGCGTGCGCCCGCGGCGCGCTTGCCGCACGTGCTTCCCGCCCGCTGGCGGTTCACCGCCAGCACAATGAAAAAGCGCCCCGGAGGGCGCTTTTTGTCATGGCTTCTTGAGCAGGTCGCGGATCTCGCGCAGCAGGGCCACGTCTTCCGGCGTTGCGGCGGGCGCCGCCTCGGCCTTCGCGCGGGCCTTGTAGATGGCCTTCACCATCCAGAAGATCACGAACGCCAGCAACACGAAGTTGATGATGATCGTGATGAAATTGCCCCAGGCGAACACGTTGGCGCCCGCCTTCACCAGGTCGGCGTAGGTCATGGGGCCGTTGTAGCCGGCCGGCATCGACAGGACGTAGAACTTGTTCGAGAAATCGACCGATCCGCCAAGCACGAAATTGACCAGCGGCATGATGATGTCCCGGACCAGGGAATCAACGATCCTGCCGAACGCCGCACCGATGATGACACCGACAGCCAGGTCGACCGCGTTGCCTTTTACAGCGAAATCTCGAAATTCTTTGACGAAACCAGTCGCTTTGCTCATAAAAGCACTCCATTCGTGATACGCCTGTGAGTAGGCTGGCCTATAATACGCGGTTGCTATGTTGTTACATATTCCCGCGAACCCGATGCCGCAGAAGTGATGCTACTCGTAGAGCGGGCGCATCAACAAGGATAGGAAGATGAGTCAGGATACGCTGGTGCATGACGATGACGGTGCGGTTGATCCCAACCTGCCACCTGATCCTTCGCGACGTTTCTGGGTTACCACAGCCTGTGCGGTGGGTGGCGTAGCAGGTGTCGCAACGGCAGTGCCGCTTGTGAGCACGTTTTCCCCCTCTGAAAAAGCCCGCGCGGCGGGGGCCCCCGTGGAAGTGGACGTCGGGGACATCCCCGTCGGCACCATGAAGACGGTCGAATGGCGCGGCAAACCGGTGTGGATCATGCACCGCTCTCCCGAGCAGCTCGCCGGCCTGAAGGCGCTGGATCCCTTGCTGGCCGATCCCCAGTCGCAACGGCCTGGCTTCACCCCTCCCTACGCCGAAAACGAAGGCCGCTCGCGCAAGCCCGAGCTCTTCGTCTGCGTCGGCATCTGCACCCACCTGGGCTGCTCGCCGACTTCGCACTTCGAAACGGGCGGCGGCGGCGGCTTGGGCTCGGACTGGCAAGGCGGATTCCTCTGTCCCTGCCACGGCTCCACGTTCGACCTGGCCGGCCGGGTGTTCAAGAACAAGCCCGCTCCCGACAATCTCGAAGTTCCGCCGTACCAATATCTCAGCGACACCCGCATCATCGTGGGCGTCGATGAAGACAACAAGGCCTGACGCTCGCGTCGCGCTTTTTTCCCGAATTACGTAAGTAAAACAATACGCCACGTATTAGAGAAGGAGCCGTTACATGGCTGGCGAGAAAACCGTCGAGACGACAGGCCTGTTGGGCTGGCTGGACCGGCGCTTTCCGGTGACATCCACCTGGAAAGCCCATCTGTCCGAGTACTACGCACCGAAGAATTTCAACTTCTGGTATTTTTTTGGCTCGCTGGCCCTATTGGTGCTGGTGCTGCAAATCGTGACCGGCATCTTCCTGGTCATGCACTACAAGCCGGATGCCGAACGCGCGTTCCAATCCGTCGAATACATCATGCGCGAAGTCCCGTGGGGCTGGCTGGTGCGCTACATGCACTCCACCGGCGCGTCGATGTTCTTCGTCGTCGTCTACCTGCACATGCTGCGCGGCCTGCTTTACGGTTCCTACCGCAAGCCCCGCGAACTGGTGTGGATCTTCGGCGTCGCGATCTTCCTCTGTCTGATGGCCGAAGCCTTCTTCGGCTACCTGCTGCCGTGGGGCCAGATGTCGTATTGGGGCGCCCAGGTGATCGTGAACCTGTTCGCGGCCATTCCGTTCATCGGCCCTGAACTGTCCATCTGGATCCGCGGCGACTACGTCGTGTCGGACGCCACGCTGAACCGCTTCTTCGCCTTCCACGTCATCGCCATTCCGCTGGTGCTGGTGGGCCTGGTCGCTGCTCACCTGGTGGCGCTGCACGAAGTGGGCTCCAACAACCCGGACGGCATCGAGATCAAGCAGGGCCCGAAGGACAAGTACGGCCGCCCGAAGGACGGCATCCCGTTCCACCCGTTCTACTCGGTCCATGACCTGGTGGGCGTGGCGGGCTTCCTGCTCGTGTTCGCGGCCATCGTGTTCTTCGCGCCGGAAATGGGCGGCTACTTCCTCGAGTTCAACAACTTCATTCCTGCCGACTCGCTGAAGACGCCTCCGCACATCGCCCCGGTCTGGTACTTCACGCCGTTCTACTCGATGCTGCGCGCCACGACCGACGAATTCACGTGGGTGCTGGCGGGTGCATCGGTGCTGGGCGCCATCGCGTTGCTCGTCAAGAGCAACCTGAAGGGCATCATGCGCGTCGCCATCCCCGGCATCCTGATCGTCGTCGCCGTGCTGCTGCGCGTCATCGACGCCAAGTTCTGGGGTGTGGTCGCCATGGGTGGCACCGTCGTCATCCTGTTCTTCCTGCCCTGGCTGGACCATTCGCCGGTCAAGTCGATCCGCTACCGCCCCACGTGGCACAAGTGGATCTACGGCATCTTCATGGTCAACTTCCTGGTGCTTGGCTACATCGGTACGCAGCCGCCCAGTCCGCCGTTGAACATCACGTCGCAGATCGGCACGCTGCTGTACCTGGCATTCTTTTTCCTGATGCCGGTATGGAGCCGCCTTGGCACTTTCAAGCAAGTGCCCGATCGCGTCACGTTCCACGCCCACTGAGCCCACGAGAATAACGGACTAACCATGATCAAGAAGCTGATTGGTGCCGTGGCCTTGATGCTCACGTGTACCGCTACATTCGCCGCCGGAGGCGGCTTTCCGCTGGACAAGGCGCCGTACCGCGTCAACGACATGGCGTCGCTTCAGAACGGAGCCAAGCTGTTCGTCAACTACTGCCTGAACTGTCATAGCGCATCCTCGATGCGCTACAACAAGCTCAAGGACATCGGGCTGACCGACCAGCAAATCAAGGAAAGCCTGCTGTTCACCGGCGAAAAGGTGGGCGACATGATGCACGTCGCCATGACCGCCAAGGACGCCAAGCAATGGTTCGGCACGACGCCCCCGGACTTGTCCGTGATCGCGCGCGCCAAATCCGTGAACGCCGGCCCCTCGGGCTCGGACTACATCTACACCTACCTGCGCACTTTCTACCGCGACACGTCGCGTGCCACGGGCTGGAACAACCTGGTTTTCCCGTCCGTCGGCATGCCTCACGCCCTCTGGCAAGACCAGGGTCCGCGCGAGCTCACGACCGTCGCCATGCATGAAGTGGAAGGCAAGGAAGGCACCCCCAAATCCTGGGAACGCGTCACGACGGTGTACGATGCACAGGGTTTTTCCACGGTCAAGGCCGAACCGGTAGACAACTACCACGGCCATGCCACCTTCGATGCCAAATTTAAGGCCGCCAACCCGGCCCAAGTCGCAACATACGACAACGACGTCGCCGACCTGACCGCGTTCATGTCCTGGATGGCCGAGCCGGTCCAGACACTGCGTGTCCGCATCGGCGTCGGTGTCATGTTGTTCCTGCTGCTGTTCTTCTTTGTTACGTGGCGCCTGAATGCCTCGTACTGGAAACACGTGCGCTAACCGCAACGCCCCGCCAGGTTCCCAACCGGCCCTCTTTTTAAAAAGGGGCCGGAAGAGGCGGATAGGGCTGTAATGCCTATCCCGTCTGGCAATTGGGGCCAGCGCCTGCTAGATTTAGGCGCTGGCCTTTCGTTTTTCATAAAGGACTTACCGCCATGATGGTGCTCTATTCCGGAACCACGTGTCCGTTTTCGCAACGCTGCCGCTTCGTGTTGTTCGAAAAGGGTATGGATTTCGAGATCCGCGACATCGACCTGTACAACAAGCCCGAAGACATCTCGGTGATGAACCCGTACGGTCAAGTGCCCATTCTGGTCGAACGCGACCTGGTCCTGTACGAGTCGAACATCATCAACGAGTACATCGACGAGCGCTTCCCGCACCCGCAGCTCATGCCCGCCGACCCGGTCATGCGCGCCCGCACCCGCCTGTTCCTCTACAACTTCGAGAAAGAACTGTTCGTTCACGTCTCGACGCTGGAAGACCGCAGCGCCAAGCCCGACGAGAAGAAGCTGGCCAACGCCCGCCAGAACATCCGCGACCGCCTGGCCCAGCTGGCTCCCATGCTGCTGAAGAACAAGTACATGCTGGGCGAGGAATTCTCCATGCTCGACGTGGCCGTGGCTCCGCTGCTGTGGCGCCTGGATCACTACGGCATCGAACTGCCCAAGAACGCGGCTCCGCTGCAAAAGTACGCTGAACGCATCTTCTCGCGTCCGGCCTACATCGAAGCGCTGACGCCTTCGGAAAAAGTAATGCGTCGTTAAGGCTGGCTGTGTGATGGGTGAAACTTCGACCAAACCGTATCTGATCCGCGCGTTGCACGAATGGTGCACCGATAACGGCTACACGCCGTACATCACCGTGCAGGTCGACGAGCACACGATGGTGCCCGTGGCGCATGTGCGCGACGGGCAGATCACACTGAACGTGGGCACGCTGGCCACCAACCGTCTGGTGCTGGGCAATGAATTCATCGAATTCCAGGCCCGCTTCAGCGGCGTGACCGAAAACGTCTACGTACCCGTGGGCGCCGTCAGCGCCATCTACGCGCGCGAAACCGGAGCGGGCATGGGCTTTGAAGTGCAGCCCTACGAACCGCCCGAGGCCGGCGCCCAGGGCACGACGGCAAACGCCGCCGCGCCCGAAGAAGGCCCCGATGCCAATGCCGCCCCCGAAGGCGACGGCGGCGGCAACGACGACGACGAACCCAAGCGTCCGCGCCTGACCATCGTCAAATAACGTCCCCCGAAGCAGGGCCTGCATTTTTTTCATTACAATGCAGTCCCTGCGCGTGCCCCGGCACGCCGTGCCGGTGTAGCTCAGTTGGTAGAGCAGCTCACTTGTAATGAGAAGGTCGAGGGTTCGATTCCTTTCACCGGCACCACCAGATCCACGATCCAGGCCGATTCCTTGCGAATCGGCCTTTTTCGTTTGTGTCGTTTCGGGGTGCACGCGTGCGGCCTTCAGCGAGTGCTGAGGCCCTGCACGAGCCTCTCTTTCGCGGAGGCCGTGGCTTCGGTCTGATTTGCGCACCCCTGCCGTAAAGACAGCCCGCGCCTTTCCCACGCCGCGCTAGACTAGAACCGTGGCACTCTCTGGCTCGAGGAGGCTTGCCGGCATGATTGCAAATCATCTTCCGGGGGCACAAAAAAAGCGCTTCTGGCAAAAGAAATGGCCTAGAGAAGTCTTGTTCTTTGATTCGAGTGACCTCGCTCACTTATTGATATGAACAATGCCAACAAGAAGCCGTCTGAGACTTTCGTCAAAGAGTCCAAACTCATTTCCAAGCCTGGTGCAGTGATCAAAGTCCACGAATTGACGCTTACGGACTTTGGCGTGCGTGCAATTACCAGCGGAAGTGCGGGCATCAGGCAGGGAGCACGCGAAGATGCCGGCCCGCCGTCACCCCTGAAAAAGCTGGTCCCGGCATAAGCCCAGACCCGGCACCACCAGATCAAGCCATCCAGCCCAACCACCCGGTTGGGCTTTTTCTTTTGCGTGGCCATGCTGAGCATCGCCCCGGCCGCGCCTCAGCCCAGCGGCGGCAACATGTTGAACAGCAGGACCATGGCCAGTCCCACCAGCGAGACGATGGACTGCACCACCGAGATTGTTTTGGTGGCTTCGCCCATGGTCATGCCGAACGACTCTTTCACCATCCAGAAGCCGGCGTGGTTGGCGTAGTTGAAGAACAGCGAGCCGCAGCCGATCGACAGCGCCAGCAGCGGCAGGTTCAAGGTGGGATCGGCGCCGGCCAGCGGCGCCAGCAGACCGGCGGCGCCCACGATGCCGACCGTGGCTGAGCCGGTGGATACCGACAACAGCATGGCGATCAGCCAGCCCAGGATCAGCGGCGGAAAGGCGAACTGGTGCGTCAGGTGCACGATGGCATCGCCGACCTTGGCGCTGGTCAGCACCTGCTGGAAAGCGCCGCCGCCGGCAATGATGAGCATGATGCCGGCGATCGGCTTCAGGCTTTGGCCAAGCGCGCCGCGCAACTTCTCCGCATCGCCTCCACGTAGCGCAACCAGCGTCACTGCTGCGAACAGCACGCCCAGCAACATCGCGACCACGGGATTTCCCAGGAAGGCGGCGACGTGCGTCACGCTTGAATCCTTGGGCAGCAGCATCTCGGCCAGGGCATGCACCAGCATCAACAGCGCGGGCAGCAGGGCCGCCAGAACGCCCAGGCCCACGCTGGGCGCGGCGTCGCCGGCCGCGCCTTCCTTGGTTGCGGTGAACTGGTCGAGCAGGGCTTCGTCAGGGCGCGTCGTCATGCGCGGCGCGATGAACGCGCCGTACAGCGGCCCGCCAAAGACCATGGCCGGCAGCGCCGCGATGAAGCCATAGATCATGGTCGGACCGACCGTGGTCTTCAGGGTGGCGATTGCGGTCAGCGGTCCAGGGTGCGGGGGCACCATGCCGTGCATGGCCGCAAGGGCCGAAATCACCGGCACGCCCACATAGACATAGGCCGACCCCTTGAAGCGTTCCTGGCTCTCCAGCTTGCGCGCCACGCTGAAGATCAGCGGCAGCATCACCACCAGCCCCACTTCAAAGAACATGGGGATGCCGATGACGAAAGCCACCAGCGTCATGGCCCAGGGAATCATGCGCGCCGAGGTGTGGCGCAGGATGGCGTTGGCCAGGCGCTCGGTCGTGCCCGAATCCGCCAGGATCTTGCCCAGCATGGCGCCAAGCGCAATCACCACGCCCACCGCGCCCAAGGTCTTGCCCGCGCCGTCCGTCAGATTCTTGACGATGGCCACGGGCGACATGCCTGTCGCGAAACCGACGCCGATGGAAACGATGAGGAGCGCCAGCAGCGGATGCATGCGGATGCGCGAGACGATAAGCGCGACCAGCACCAAAACGCTCACCAGGGCGGTGAGCAGCAATTGAATGTCGAACGAAGACATAGGTAAGTCCAGAAAAGACAAGAGAGGTCGCGAGCCTTTCGGCGCCCATCATAAGGGATTACGGCGCCTCGCACCCCGCTCCGCAGCAGCGCCGATCGCGGTCCACGCGGCCTCATAAATATTCGAAAATCGCTCAATAACGCTCATCTTCACCGAAAACTGGCAATATTTACCCACGCGGACGCTTGCGCCGGAGTATTCTCGGCAACGAGAACGGGTTTTTCACCGCCTGCCGGGCGGGCCCTGTAAATATCGGCCAAGCATGCAAATCGCGTCATTTACCCGCGCCTTATCCGGCGCTGTCGTTGACGATTCCGGGACGGACACCCCGTCGGCCGGGACGCCAACCCAAGAACCCATCCCCCCCAGCTTGAGCGGCCGTAGGCGCAACCCGCCCGCATCCGCGGCCGGGGCCATCGGCGCAGGTGGATCCTTTACCGGCGGACTTCTCTCCATCACGGCGGCGGTCATGCTGCTGTCGCCCATTCCTGTCCTGGCGGAGGGGAATGGCGGCGGCAACAGCGCATCGTCGGGCGGGATCGGCATCAATGGCGGCGCCGGCGGAGGCGGGGGAACCGGCGGGCTGGGCGGCGCCGGCAGCCCCAACGTGAATCCCGGACAGAACGGATCGAACGGCAATGGCGGCGCGGGCAGCGCGGGCCATGCCGTCTCGGGCGGCGTGCCCGGTGCGGGCGGCGCCGGCGGCACCGCCGGTACCAGCGCCAACCCCAACGGTGGAAACGGCGGCGCGGGCGGGGCAGCGGTCTGTGGAGGCTGTCTTCAAGGTATCGGCGCTGGCGGCGGTGGAGGCGGTGGCGACGGTTTCAACGGGTCGTTGCTGGACGGCGTTTCGGGCCCGATCACGGGCGGGCGCGGCGGCAATGGCGGCACCCCTCAAAGCGCCAATGCGAATGCCGGCGGCGACGCCGGCAGCGGCGGTGGAGGCGGCGCAGGCGCCGTCATCACCGGGTCGGGCTCCACCATCGTCGGCGGCAACATCACCGGCGGCAGCGGGGGCAATGGCGGCGCGCCCCTGGGCCATGGCGGCGCGGGCTTTGGCGGCGGCGGCGGTTCGGGCCTGATCAGCACCGCGGTGAATATCGACAACGGATTCTCCATCGCCGGGGGCGATGGCGGCAATGGCGGGAACGGCGTGGACGCCGGGTCCGGCAGGCTGGGCGGCACGGGCGGCGCTGGCGTGCGCGGTTCGGGCTTCCAGCTTACGAACTCTGGCTCGATCCGGGGCGGCAATGGTGGCGCGACCGGCACGAACGGCAGCTCGGCCGCCGCCGGCGGCGCCGGCGTGCTGGGCTCCGACCTGAACATCATCAACGCCGGTTCGATCGCCGGCGGCTTGAACGGCAACAGCACGATACGCGCCAATGCGATCACCTTTACCGGAGGCGCCAATACGCTCGAATTACGGCAGGGCTGGGCACTCACCGGCAACGTAGCCGGTTCGGGAGGTAACCGCTTCGTGCTCGGCGGGGCGGGCACCGACCTCGCCAGCAACCCCCTGGGCACCTCCGATTCCACCATCCTGGACGTCTCGCAACTAGGCGGAAAATTCCAGGGCTTTTCCACGTTTGGAAAAACCGGCGCCGGGACATGGGCGCTGATCGGCTCGACCGCGACCCTCACGCCCTGGACGGTTTCTGGCGGCAAGCTTCAGATCGCCAGCGATGCCAGCCTGGGCGCCTCCGCGGCATCGCTGACGCTCGACAACGGCGCAGCGCTGAAGACCACGGCAAGCTTCGCCACATCCAGATCCACGGTCCTGAACGGAGGTGGCGGCACCATCGAAGTCGACCCCGCCACGGTCCTGACCCTGAACGGCGTCGTGGGCGGGACAGGTGCGCTCGACAAAGCCGGCGCCGGCACGCTGGTGCTTGGCGGGGCCAACACCTATGCGGGCGGCACCCGCCTTTCTGGCGGCACGCTGCAGGCAGCGGCGGACAACGCGCTGGGCGCTTCCGCGGGCGGGCTGAGCTTCAACGGCGGCACCCTGCAACTGAGTTCGGCCTTCGATCCTGGATCGGCCAGGGCGCTGTCGCTCGACAGCCTGGGCGGCACGATCGACACGCAGGCCTACTCGACGACCGTGACCCAAGGCATTACCGGACCGGGCGCGCTCACCAAGCAGGGCAGCGGCACCCTCACGCTGACGGGGGCGAACACTTACGCGGGCGTCACCACGATCTCGGCCGGCACCGTGCGGGTCGGCAATGGCGGCACGTCGGGCTCGATCATGGGCGGCGTCCTGAACAACAGCGTCCTTGCCTTCGACCGTTCCGACGCATTCAGTTTTGGCGGTTTGATCGCGGGCTCGGGCACGGTCAGTCAGATCGGGACCGGCTCCACGGCGCTGTCCGGCAACAACAGCTACGCCGGCGAAACCACGATTACCAACGGCACCCTGTTCATCAACGGAAACCAGACCGGAGCCACGGGCCTGACCACCGTGGGCGCAGGCGCTGAACTGGCCGGCAGCGGCATCATCGGCGGCAATGTCGAGGTCGCGAATGGCGCGTCCCTGTCGCCCGGCGGCGCTGCCGGGTCGGTCGGCACGTTGGCGATCAACGGCAATCTAGGGCTGAACAGCGGTTCCAGTCTGCACTTCAGCTTCGGCCAGGCCAATGTTCCAGGCGGGGCGCTAAACGACCGGGTGATCGTAGGCGGCAACCTCACGCTCGACGGCATGCTCAACGTCAGCGAAACACCCGGGGGCAGTTTCGGCCCTGGCGTCTATCGGGTCTTCGACTACGCGGGATCGCTGATCGACAACCAGCTTGCCATCGGCACCGCGCCGATCGGACCTCCGCTGCTGGTCCAGACATCGGTCGCCAATCAGGTCAACATCATCAATTCGGCGGGGATTACGCTGAATTTCTGGGACGGGACCGGCGCTCGAAACGACGGCATCATAAGCGGCGGCTCCGGGCTATGGCAGGCAGGCCCAGGCAGCAACGACAACTGGACGGACAGCGCGGGCGCGGCGAATGCCCCTTGGGCGTCCGGTTCGTTCGCGATCTTCCAGGCGTCGCCGGGATCGGTCATCGTGGACAACACCCGTGGGCAGGTGATTGCAGGCGGCATGCAGTTTGCGGCCGGCGGATATGCCGTCAGCGGGGACGGTCTCGTCCTGGTGGAGACGGACCCCGCCCGGCCCGGGATCGCTGGCATTCGTGTTGGTGACGGCACGACGGCTGGCGCCGGCATGACCGCGGCCATCGACGCCGCGCTATCGGGAACGGTCCAGCTTGAAAAGTCCGACCTGGGCACTCTCGTCCTTGGCGGCGTCAACACCTACACGGGCGGCACGCTGCTCGCCGGTGGCGCGCTCGAAGTCTCGGCCGACAATAATCTGGGCGCGGCCGGCGGCGGCGTGACGTTCAATGGCGGCGCGCTTCGATTTGGCTCCAGCTTCGACCTTGGCGCCATACGCTCCGTCGCAATCCAGGAAGCCGGCGGCACGATCGATACGCAGGGCTTCCAGACGACGGTCGCGCAAAACATCACCGGCCCCGGCGCGCTCACCAAGGAAGGCAGCGGCGTCCTGACGCTGACGGGCACGAACAACTATGCCGGCGGGACGGTCATCTCGGCCGGAACGTTGCAGGTCGGCAATGGCGGCGCCTCGGGATCGATCGTGGGCAATGTCCTCGACAATGGCGTCCTTGCGTTCAACCGGTCCAGCGACGTGACGTTCGGCGGCCTGATTTCGGGCAACGGCGCGCTCAGCCAGTTGGGCACCGGCACCACCACGCTGACGGCCGCCAACACCTATACCGGCGGCACCCGCATTGCCGCTGGCACCTTGCGCATCGGCGATGGCGGCACATCGGGCTCGATCATCGGGAATGTCCAGAACGACGCGACTCTGGTGTTCGACCGGTCGGACGGTATCGCCTTTGACGGCGTGATCTCGGGCACGGGCGCGATTCGCCAGGCCGGGACCGGCACGACGATTCTGGGCGGCGCCAACAGCTATCTGGGTTCGACGACGGTTGCGGCCGGCGGGCTGTACATCAATGGCGACCAATCCGCCGCCATCGGTTCGACCACCGTGGACGCCGGCGCCGTGCTGGGCGGCGGCGGCACGATAGGCGGAGACGTCACTGTCGCCAATGGCGCAACGCTGGCGCCCGGAGCCCCCGGCGGGGCCATCGGCACCCTGTCGGTCAACGGCAATCTCTATCTGAACGGCGCCTCCCTTCTGGACTACAGCTTCGGCCAGCCTGACGTTCCCGGCGGCGCCTTCAACGACCTCGTGGCGGTTGGAGGAGACCTCGCTTTGGACGGGACGCTGAATGTGACCCAGGCGTCCGGCGGCACGTTCGGGCCCGGCATATACCGCGTCTTCAACTATGCGGGGTCGCTGGTCAACAATGGGCTGGCGCTTGGCGCCGTCCCCGCCGGCACCACGCTCGGCGTCCAGACGTCCGTCGCCCATCAGGTCAATCTGGTCAACGCAACGGGGCTCGCGCTCAATTTCTGGGACGGCACCGGCGCCCGGGACGATAGCGTCGTGAACGGCGGCTCCGGAACATGGCAGACGGGCGCCGGCAGCAACGACAACTGGACGGAAAGCACGGGCGCCGTGAATGCGCCCTGGAGCAACGGCGCCTTCGCCGTGTTCCAGGGCGCCCCCGGAACCGTCGCCGTCGACAATGGCCTCGGGCAGGTAAGCGCGGGCGGCATGCAATTCGCCGTCGATGGCTACACGGTCGGTGGCGGCAACATCGTGCTTGCCGAGACAAGCGCAGCCCGTCCCGGCGATTCCGTCATCCGCGTCGGCGATGGAACCCTGGCAGGCCTGGGCATGACGGCAACGATCGATTCGTCGCTGGCGGGCAATGTACGGCTTGAGAAGTCCGACCTGGGGACGCTGGCGCTTGGCGGCGCCAATACGTATACCGGCGGCACGCTGATATCGGGCGGCGCACTGCAGGTAGCTTCCGACAGCAACCTGGGCGCGCCCTCGGGCGGATTGACCTTCAATGGCGGGGCGCTGAAATTCGCGTCGGGCTTCGATCTGGGAACCGCACGCGCGATCACCCTGGATGCGCTGGGCGGCACCATCGACACGCAGGCCTTCGATACGACCATCAGCCAGTCCATCGCCGGGCCCGGCGCGCTCGCGAAAGCGGGCGGCGGGACGCTGACACTGACCGGCGCAAACCGCTATGCCGGCGGCACCACGATCTCGGCAGGAACCCTGCAGCTTGGCGATGGCGGCGCGTCGGGGTCCGTCGTCGGCGCCGTCCAGAACAACGGCATTCTTGCGTTCAACCGGTCCGACACCCTTGCATTCGACGGCGCGATTTCCGGCAGCGGCTCCGTCAGGCAGATTGGCGCCGGCACGACCGTGCTTGGCGGCAGCAACACCTATTCAGGCAACACCGATGTCGTGGCCGGCAGCCTGCGGGCCGGCGCCCGCAATGCGTTGAGCGCAAGGTCCACGGTCGACATCGCGCCGAACGCCAACCTGGATCTGGCGGGCTTCAGCCAGACCATAGGCGGCCTTGCCAACGCGGGCGTGGTGTCCATGGGCGCTGACACCGCGCCGGGCGCCGTCCTGACCGTCGCGGGAGACTATGTCGGCAGGGGTGGCACCATCGCGTTCAATACGCTTCTTGGCGCCGATACGTCGCCAACGGACAAGATGGTCGTCCAGGGCAACACCTCGGGCGCCACGAATGTCACCGTCAAGCCGTCCGCCGGCGGGCTGGGCGCCCAGACCACGGGCAATGGCATCCTGCTGATCGACGTGCAGGGAGCCTCGGAAGGCCAGTTCACGCAAGCCGGCCGGATTGCCGCGGGGGCATACGAATACAAGCTATCGCAGAATGGACTGGGGGCCGATGCGGCGAATGGAGACTGGTATCTGCGCAGCACGCGGATCGACGGGGAAACGCCGGACTTCCGCGCTGAAGTGCCGTTGAACATGACGATCTCCAGGCTCGCCAATCGCTTTGACCTGGCGATGCTTGGCACTTCCGAGATTCGCCAGCCCGATCTCGCGTGCCAGGACGATGCACGGACCAAGCGCCAACGCACGGACCGCGCCGAAACCTGCAATGACAAGCCGTCCGCATGGGGAAGAGTGTTCGGGGAAACCGGTACCTTCGACAACGATGGCGGACGCACCCCCGCGGACCGCCTGGGCAGCTTCACGAGCCAGGGCGCTTCCTACGACTACGGGATCGCCGGTGTCCAGGCGGGCGTCGATCTTTATCGCACCGGCAATCACGTGCTTGGCGCCTACGCGGGGCTGGGGCAGCTGAACAGCACGGTATATGGCGTGAACGGATCCCGCGCGGGAACCATCGACATGACCGGCTACTCGATCGGCGGATACTGGAACCACAAGACCGACGGCGGCTGGCATACCGATGCGATCGTCCAGGCCACCCGATACGGCGACATCCAATCGAAATCCGTGAACGGCGAACGGCTGGACACGGACGGATATGGGCTCGCCGCCTCGCTGGAAACCGGCTACCGGATCCCGCTGGGAATGGACTACGCCATCGAGCCTCAGGCCCAGCTCGTCTATCAGCACAACAAGATCGCAAACGCCGCCGACCGCTACGGCCTGGTCAGCTTTGGCGACGTCGATGCCGTCTCCGGGCGCATCGGCGGCCGCCTGACGAAAGACTGGATCACGCGCGACGGCGGAACCGTCAAGACCTGGGCCAAGGCCAATCTGTGGCACACGTTCGACACCGAAAGCCGCACGACCTTCGCGGCCCTGGATGGCTCCAGCCCCACGACCCTGGCTCCCGGTCTTGGCAGCACATGGACGCAGCTCGGCGTCGGCGTGTCCGGCGAACTGAAGAAGAACGTCAGCGTCTTCGTGAGCGGCGAATACAACATTTCCGTCGATCGCGGGTCAGGACACAGCCTGGCCGGACACGCGGGCATCAGGTTTTTGTGGTGATGAGCCCGGCGCAGGCTGGAGGCGCGCGCCGGACCCGGCCTTTTCACGGGCCGCTTTGCATTCTTCTCGATTTTTGTGCATAATTCGGCCCCTCTACCTGTTCCCCGATAGCTCAGTCGGTAGAGCGACGGACTGTTAATCCGCAGGTCGCTGGTTCGAGCCCAGCTCGGGGAGCCAAGAATTTTGCAGTACCCGCAGTACCCTTAAAAAAGCCCGCAGCGTTTGCTTGCGGGCTTTTTGCATTGGGGCCGAAGCCCGTCATGGCGGTACGCATTGCCTCCTGCCGCGTGGAAAGAGCAAGAATTGATTGGTCAGGCGGCGCCATGGCCGATAGCATCGGGGTGGTTTGTGAACTTTCCCGCATCTTCTCTACCAGGTGAACCGATATGACCCGTACCATTTCCGCCCGCGTTGCCGAACTTGGCCTTGCCCTTGAAGCCGCCGCCGCCCCGGCCGCGAACTACGTCCCCTTCGTCCAGGAAGGCAATCTGCTTTATATCTCGGGCCAGATATCCCGCAAGGGCGGCAAGGCCGCACATCTGGGCCAATTGGGCAACCAGGTGTCCGATGCCGACGGCATCGAGGCGGCGCGATTGTCCGCGCTGGGCATCCTGGCGCAGATCGCCGCCGCCACGGGCGACCGCCTGGACCGCGTGGCGCGCGTCGTGCGGCTGGGCGTGTTCGTGGCCAGCACGCCGGACTTCAACCGCCAGAGCGCGGTCGCCAACGGCGCCTCCGACCTGATGGTCGAAGTCTTCGGCGACGCCGGCCGCCACGCGCGCAGCGCCGTCGGCGTGGCGTCCCTGCCCCAGGGCGTGGCCGTGGAAGTCGAAGCCGTCATCGCGCTCACCCAGGCCTGATCCCAACAGGAACCGCCATGTCCGCCCCCCTGACCCCACGCGCCGTAGCGGCGTTGCGCGATCTGACGCCCGGCACGCGCAGCACCGTGCACTTCAATCACGCCGGCGCCTCGCTGCCTTCCACGGCCACGCTGCAAGCCATCCATGCGCACCTGGCGCGTGAGGCCGCGCAGGGCCCGATGGAGGCGGGCGTGGCATCCCGCGAACTCACCGAAACAGCCCGTACCCTCGCCGCGCAACTGCTCAATGCACAAACCGATGAGATCGCGCTCACCGGCGGCAATTCGCAGGGATGGGGCGCCGCCTTCGCCGCGCTGCCCGCCTGGCGGCCTGGCGACCGCATCCTGGTCGCCCGCCACGAATGGGGCGGCAACCTGGCCGCCATGCGGTTCACTGCGGAACGCGCGGGCGCCACCGTGGAAGCCATCCCGTCGGACGACAGCGGATGCGTGGACGCGGACGCGCTGGAGGCCATGCTGGACGGCAAGGTCCGCCTGATCGCGCTGACCTGGCTGCCCGCCAACGGCGGCCTCATCAACCCCGCCGCCGCCATCGGGCGCGTGGCGCGCAAGCACGGTATTCCGTATTTCGTGGACGCCGCGCAAGCGGTGGGCCAGATCCCGGTGGACGTCGCGCAGATTGGCTGCGACGTGCTGAGCGGCGCCGGCCGCAAGGCCTTGCGCGGCCCGCGCGGGACGGGGCTGCTGTATGTGCGGCGCGGCTTTCTGGACCAGCTCACCCCCGCCTTCGTGGACAGCCATTCCGCGCCGCTGGGCGCGGACGGACGGCCCATGCTGCGCCCGGACGCCGCGCGCCTGGAATCCGCCGAAAACTCGCTGGCGCTGCGCTGCGGCCTGGCCAACGCCTTGCGGGAAGCGCTGGACCTCGGCCTGGACGCCATCCGCGCGAGCATCGACGCCCGCGCCCAGGCGCTGCGCAGCGAACTGGCGGCCATTCCGGGCATCGCCGTGCTGGACCAGGGCCGCGAGCGCTCGGGCCTGGTGGCCTTCAATCTGGCGGACCGGGACGCCGTGGCCGTGCAGCGCGAACTGGCGGCACAGGGCATCGTCATCGGCAGCAACGGCGTGCCCTACACCCCGTTCGACATGGAGGCCCGCGGCCTGACGCGCATTGCACGCGCGTCGGTCAGCTATCTCACCAGCGACGCGGAAGTCGACCGCCTGCTGGAAGGCTTGCGCGGGTTGGCGCGCTAGGTCGGGCCGGACATTCCCGCGCGCCGCGCGAACGGCGACCATTTCGTGAAGACGAGCAGGTTGCCGACCATCACCAGCACCAGGCCCAGCAGCGCGACTGGCGTCCACCGATAGCCCTCGGCCACGGTGGACACGCTGAGCGCCACGACCGGGAAAAGCACGGTGCAATAGGCGGCGCGCGCCGGACCCATGCGGCCGACCAGCGTCAGATAGGCCGTGAAGCCGATCACCGACCCGGGGATGGCCAGATAAAGCAGGGCGCCCACGTACGGCGGCGAGGCGTCGAAATTGAAGGGCAGCCCCGCCACCAAGCAGCCCGCCAGCAGGATCGCCGCCCCGTAGAGCATGCTGTAGGCGTTGCCCGTCAGCGGGCGGATACCGGCGCGCTGCTGCAGCGACGACAGCATGTTGCCCGTGGAAAAGCAGAACGTGCCCAGCAGCGCGAAGCCCAGGCCCAGCAGGGTTTCATGGCTGGCCTGCTGGCTGGCCAGTTCCGGCCAGAACAGCAGCACCAGGCCAGAAAAACCAAACGCGCCCGCCGCCATCACGCGCGGCGCGATGCGCGTGCCGAACCATAGCCGGGCGTTCAGCGCGTTCCACAGCGTCGCGGCGGAAAACACGACCGACACCAGGCCGCTGGGAATCCACTGCGTGGCCGTGTAGAAGCACAGGAAGTTCAAGCAGAACAGGCACAGGCCCTGGCCCACGCACAGCCAGTGCCCGCGCCGGTCCAGCTTCTGCAGCTTGCGCGTCAGCAGCAGGGCCGCGAACAGCACCAGGCCAGCCAGCGCGAAGCGATAGAAGATCGACACGGGTATGGCCACCACGCCGAGCTGCAGCTTGATGGCGATCCAGGTGGTGCCCCAGATGACGACGGTAAGGAAGTAGAGGAATAGATTCACGATGCGCAGGGTAAGAACGGATGCGGCGCTCCGAAGCCTCGCCGGGCAACCAGTGTGCGCCCCGGCGGCGCGCCGGGATTGCCGGTTCTTGCGGTTTTTTGTCCGAAACGGGCGCGTCGCGTGGAAGAGATCGCAGTAGCATCCCAATCCTATGGGCACCATCGCTTCGGCCCCGGCCGATTTTTCCGTCTTTCGCACCCTGTCGCGCTCCACGGCAACGCTGGACCGCGCCGCGCCCCTGGGCGAAGGCATCGCGATCTCGCAATGGACACGCAGCGCCCGCGAAACCGTGGGCTACGACATGCCCGGCCACCACACGCTGTCGCTGTATCTCCACGGCGGGGATAAATCGTTCCGCGTCGGCCATGATCGGCTGCATGGCGGCGCGGGCAAGTTCTGCGTCCTGCCGGCCGAACACCAATCCCGCTGGAGCATGAACGACAACGTGCATTTCCTGCACCTGTACATCGCGCCGGAACGGCTGGCCCGTGAAGCCGTCATGCGGCTCGACTGCGAACCCCGCACGCTGGAACTGCGCGATCGCACCTACATCCAGGACGACTCGCTGATCGACGTCTGCCGGCAGCTCCTGGGCGCCGACTGGAACCAGCCCGCGGACCGCCTGGCGGCCAGCAGCGCGGCCGAGACCGTGCTGCACCATCTGCTGGTGCAGGGCGTGGCGCGCAAACCCCCGCAGCCCGTGCGTGGCGGCCTGGCGCCCGGCGTGCGCCGCCGCGTCATGGACTACGTGGACGCGCACCTGGCCGAAACCCTGACGCTGGATCAGCTCGCCGGCGTGGCGGCGCTGTCCACCTATCATTTCGCCCGCATGTTCCACGCCTCGTTCGGCGAGCCTCCGCACGCGTGGGTGCGCGGACGGCGCCTGGCTCGGGCCAAAACCCTGCTGGCCACGGGCAAGGGCGACCTGGCCGGCATCGCGCAGGCCAGCGGCTTCGGCAACGCCAGCCATCTGGCGCGGGTTTTTCGCGATGCCATCGGCGTCACGCCGGGCCAATACCGCGGCGCGCGCGCCAGGCACTGATTCCCGGCCGCCCTCCGGCCCCGTTTTACGACCTGCCCGGTCTACAATGGCGCATCGCCCTAGCGGCCTCACGCGGCCTGACCTCGCCCATCCCGACGCGATGCCGTCCCCGACCTCCCGCGACTTCGCCCCCCCGGCCGACAGCCCCAGCCAGCGGCCTTTGCGCGCCCACTGGCTGGCCGAACTGGTCCGCCTGCGCGAGGCGCACTGGGGCCCTCTCGAAGACGCGGAAACCGTCCGGCGCGTGCGCCAGATGGACGCGGATCTCCCCACTCGCATCCTGGCCCGCGCCGCGCTGCTGGCGCAGCGCGAAAACCTGTCCCCGCTCGTCGATGCCTGGCGCCGCAGCGCCACGGGCATTCTGATTGCCCTGTTCCTGCTTGCCCTGGCATCGGGCGTGGGCGCGGCCCTGGGTGCGCTGGGCGACGGATCGCGGCCGGTGAACGTGCTGTGGGCGCTGGGCGCGCTGCTGGGCCTGCACGCGCTGACGTTTCTGCTGTGGCTGGCCAGCTTCCTCTTGAGGCCCGCGGCCGTGACCGGCTTGGGGCGCCTGTGGCTCTGGGCCACGCGCAAGCTGGCGCGCGGCCCGGATGGCGCGTTGGTGCCGCAAGCCTTCCTGAATCTGCTGGCGCGCGCGGGCGCCTTGCGCGGCCTGTTCGGCAGTATCAGCCATCTGCTGTGGCTGACGGCCTTGTGCGCCGCGCTGGCGACCCTGCTGGCCGTGCTGTCCACCGCCAGCTACCGCTTCGTCTGGGCCACCACGCTGCTGGCGCCCGACGCTTTCGTCCGGTTCACGCACGCCATCGGCTGGCTGCCCGCCCATCTGGGTTTTCCCATGCCGGACGCCGCCACGGTCCGCGCCAGCGACGGCTCGCAGACCTTGCCGGCCGGCGCGCAAGTGCAGTGGTCGCTGTGGCTGATCGGCACCGTGGTGGTTTACGGCATCCTGCCCCGCCTGGCGGCAGGCGCGCTGTGCATCGCCGCCACGGTGCGCGCATTGCGCGGCCTGCGCATCGATCCCTCGCTGGCAGGCTTTTCGACGCTGCGCGACCGGCTGGAGCCGCCCGCCCTTTCCACTGGCATCGACCGTCCGGTCGATCCCTTGCACGAGCCGCGCCTGCACGCGCCATCGCTGGACGGGTTGGGCGGCCAGCCCCTGCTACTGGGACTGGAACTGCCCGCCGACCTGGCGTGGCCGCCCGCGGACCTGCCCGCCGGCATCCGGCAGGCGGGCAATCTGGACACGCGCGAGGAACGCAACCGCGTGCTGGATGCGCTGGCCCAGGCCGCGGCCTCTCGCCTGCTGATCGCCTGCGATGCGCGCCAGACGCCCGACCGCGGCACGCTGTCCCTGATCGCGGAGTTGTCCGCGCACGCGCGGCAGACCCGCATCTGGCTCATCATGCCGCACGCCGGCGCCGACACCCGCGCGGCACTTTGGCGCGACCGGCTGCTTGCGCTGGGCCTGTCCGCCGATGCCATCATGCAGGCGACCGCCGCCCCGCTGGCGTGGCTGGAGTCCGGACATGGCTGAGCCCATCATCAAGATCGCGCTGGTCGGCCACACCAACACGGGCAAGACGTCGCTGCTGCGCACCCTGACGCGCGACACCACATTCGGCGAAGTGGCCGACCGGCCCGGCACCACGCGCCACGTCGAAGGCGCGCGCCTGCGGCTGGACGGGCGCGCCGTGCTGGAATGGTTCGACACGCCCGGCATGGAAGACAGCATCGCCTTGCTGGAGTATCTGGAGCGTCTGGGCCAACCCGGCGAACGGCTCGACGGCCCCGCGCGCATCCGCCGCTTCCTGGACACGCCGGAAGCGCATGGCCGCTACGAACAGGAAGCCCGCGTCCTGACCAAGATGCTGGACTGCGATGCCGGCCTGTATGTCATCGACGCGCGCGATCCGGTGCTCGGCAAGCATCGCGATGAACTCGCCATCCTGGCCGCTTGCGGGCGCCCATTGCTGCCGGTGCTGAACTTCGTGAATGCGCCCGCGCATCGCGCCGACGAATGGCGCGGCGCGATGGCGCGGCTGGGTCTGCATGCGGTGGTGGAATTCGATACCGTCGCGCCGCCGCTGGACGGAGAACAGCAGCTCTATGCCAAGCTGGGCGTGCTGCTGGACCGCCATGCCGGCGCGCTGGCGCGGCTTTCCGACAGCCTGGCCGCGCAGCGCCGCGAGCGCCGCGCCGCGGCCTACGAGCTGCTGGCGGACCTGCTGATCGACGTGGCCGCGCTGCACGTGTCCAGCCCCAGCGGCGAAGCCGCGCTGGCCGCCGCGTCGAATCAGCTTCGCGAACAGGTGCGCCAGCGCGAACAGACCTGCGTCAATGCGCTGCTCGCGCTCTATAACTTCCGTTCGTCCGATTTCACTGACGACGCGCTGCCGCTACAGGGCGAGCGCTGGGGCATGGACCTGTTCCATCCGCAGGCGCTCAAGGACATGGGCGTGCAGGTCGGCATGGGCGCCGCCGCCGGCGCCATGGCGGGCGCGGCGGTGGACCTGATGAGCGCCGGCCTGAGCCTGGGCACCGGCATGCTGATCGGCGCCGCGGCGGGCGGGCTGTGGCAGGGCGTGGAGAAGCTGGGCAAGCGCGTGGCGGGCAAGCTGCGCGGCTGGCGCGAGATCAGCGTGGACGATGCCGTCCTGCGCCTGCTCGCGCTGCGCCAGCGGCAATTGATCGACGCGCTGGAGCGCCGCGGCCATGCGGCCAAAGCCCCCTTGAAACTCGATCTTCCGGTTGATGAGACCTGGCGCAAGGGACCCTTGCCGGACGCCTTGAAGGAAGCCCGCAGCAGGCCGGAATGGTCCGCCTTGGGCAAGCATTATGAAGACAGCGAGCGCCGCAAGCGCGTCTTGCGCGACTTGGCGAAAACCCTTGCCGCCGCGCCCTTGTCCGCCGCCTGACGCCACTGCCCGCGCGCCTTGCCGAACGCACCATTCGGACCATCCGGCAAGCAAGGACTAACCCCAATCCAAACCGATTGACGCTTAAACGAATGGGTCTATAAGATTCGTTTTGCATCGGCGTGGTTCCGTCCCCGCCATGACAATCACAAGGGGTTGGGTCTATCGTGAAGTCGAAGTCCTGCGCAGTGATTCCCGGCATCGCCAACCTCGGCCTGTGCGCAGTTCGCGCCGCGCGCCGCCCGCCCCTGGTCCGTCCTTCGTCGTAAGCAGCAACGCCATGCCCCGGTTCCAGATGGGGCCGGGGCCCTATCACTTCTGTCGCGCGATCCGCGCACCACACGGAGCATGAGGGCTATGCGTACTTTTCCCCACCTCAAGCAGGCAGCGCTTGCCGCTGCCGTAGCCGCCTCGCTGGCGTTCAGCGCCGGCGCGGCCGCCAAGACCCTGCACTGGTCTTACCAGGGCGACGCCACATCGATGGACCCGATGGCCCTGAACGAAACCTTCACGCTGGGCTTCCAGGGCAACATCTACGAAACGCTGGCCGGCTACGACGGCAACCTGAAGCTCACGCCGCTGCTGGCCGAAAGCTGGGAAAACCCCGAACCCACCAAGTGGGTCTTCAAGCTGCGCCGCGATGTGAAGTTCCACGACGGTTCGCCTTTCACGGCCGACGACGTGATCTTCTCCTGGAAGCGCAGCCTGACCCCGGGCTCCGACATGAAGGGCTACGGCGCCAAGGCTTCCGACATCAAGAAGGTGGACGACTACACCATCGAGGTCACCACGCCCACGCCCAATCCCATCCTGCCGCGCGAATGGGTGTTCCTGTACATCATGAGCAAGACGTGGGCTGAAAAGAACAAGACCACCGAAGCCACCAACGTCAAGGGCGACAACCAGGGCAACTACGCCAACCTGCACGCCAACGGCACCGGCCCGTTCATGCTGACCGAACGCCAGCCCGACGTGAAGACGGTGCTCAAGCGCTACGGCGGCTACTGGAACAAGAACGTCAAGACCAACATCGACGAGGTCATCTTCCAGCCGATCACGCAGGAAGCCACGCGCGTCGCCGCGCTGATCTCCGGCGAGATGGACGTCGTGCAGCCCGTTCCGGTACAGGACTGGAAGCGCCTTGAAGACGCCAAGGGCGTGAAGCCGCTGACCGCGCCCGAGGCCCGCGCCATCTTCATCGGCATGGACCAGGACCGCGACGAACTCCTGTTCTCGGACGTGAAGGGCAAGAACCCCTTCAAGGATCCCAAGGTGCGCGAAGCCGTCGTGCTGGCCGTGGACACCAAGGCCATCAACGAAAAGATCATGCGCGGCGCGGCCAAGCCGCTGGGCTCGCTCATCGCCACCGCCATCAACGGCTACGACGAATCCTTCGGCGCGCCCTACAAGCCCGATCCGGAACGCGCCAAGAAGCTCCTGGCTGAAGCCGGCTATCCGAAGGGCTTCACGGTCACCATGGACTGCCCGAACGACCGCTACGTCAACGACGAAAAGATCTGCCAGGCAGTCGCCGGCATGCTGGCGCGAGTAGGCATCAAGATCAATCTGCTGGCGCAGACCAAGTCCAAGTACTTCGGCAAGATCCTGCTGCAGGCCGGCAACCAGACCAGCATGTACATGCTGGGCTGGACGCCCAGCTCCACCGACGCGCACAACACGCTGCTGAACCTGACCTCGTGCCGCGACGCCAAGACGGCCGCGGGCCAGTTCAACCTGGGCGGCTACTGCAACAAGAAGGTGGACGACCTGACCAACAAGATCGGCGTCGAAACCGACCAGGCCAAGCGCAACGCGATGATCAAGGAAGCCTTCGGCATCGTGCGCAGCGACTTCGGCTACCTTCCGCTGCACCAGCAACCCATGTCCTGGGGCGTCAAGGAAAACGTCAAGGTCACCCAGCGCGCCGACGACGTGCTCGACCTGCGCGACGTCGTCCTGCCGTAAGCGGCCCCGTAGCAAACCCCGGACGGCGCGCGCCGTCCGGGTGCGCCCGGCCCAGCCCCGATTCCCGCCCCGCGCGGTGAACGCGGCCCGGCGCCATCCGACCAAAAGGGCTTCCGATAATGCTTTCCTTTATTGCGCAGCGGCTTATCCAGTCGGTGCTGGTGATGTTGACGGTGGCGCTGATCGCGTTCTCCATGTTCCGCTATGTGGGCGACCCGGTCGCCAGCATGGTCGGCCAGGACACCACGCCCGAGCAGCGCGCCCAATTGCGCGAACAGCTTGGCCTGGACGATCCATTCGTCGTGCAATACGCGCACTTCGTCGCCAACGCCGTGCGCGGCGACTTCGGCATGTCGTACCGCCATCGCAGGCCGGTCAGCGACCTGCTGGAAGAACGCATGCCCGCCACCCTGGAACTGTCCTTCGTGTCCGCCGTCATGGCACTGGCGCTGGGCATCCCGATGGGCATCTATACCGCGCTCAAGCGCCATGGCGTTCTGTCCAAGGCATTCATGGCGATCTCGCTCGCGGGGATTTCCCTGCCCACGTTCCTGATCGGCATCCTGCTCATCCTGTTCTTCGGGGTGCAGTTGCGATGGCTGCCCAGCTTCGGACGCGGCGACGTGGTCAGCCTGGGATGGTGGACCACCGGCTTCCTGACCAAGTCGGGATGGCTGGCGCTCATCATGCCCGCCATCACGCTGGCGCTCTTCCAGATGACCCTGATCATGCGCCTGGTGCGCGCCGAGATGCTGGAGGTGCTGCGCGCCGACTTCATCAAGTTCGCGCGCGCCCGCGGCCTGCCGGAACGGCTCATCAACTTCCGCCATGCCTTGAAGAACACCATGGTTCCCGTCATCACCATCACGGGGTTGCAGCTCGGGTCCATCATTGCCTTCGCCATCATCACCGAGACGGTGTTCCAGTGGCCGGGCATGGGCCTCTTGTTCATCCAGGCCATCAGCATGGTGGACATTCCCGTGATGGCGGCCTACCTGGTGCTGATCGCCTTCATGTTCGTGGTCATCAACCTGGTCGTCGACCTGCTGTACTTCGCCGTGGACCCGCGTCTGCGCGTGCAGAGCAAATGAACAAAAGCCCCCACGCCGCGCCTTCGGCTTGCTGCCCCCCGAGGGGGCGCTTTTTACCTTGGGACGGCCCGGCGGTAAAAAAGGAATTCGCATGATTGCTCGCATCGCTCCCTTCTTTTCACGCGCGGCCGACAGCGACCTGTGGCACAGCTTCAAGCGGTCTCCCGGCGCCATCGTCGCCGCGATCGTCACGCTGGTCATCCTGCTGGGCGCGCTGTTCGCGCCGCTGGTCGCACCGCACAATCCCTTCGATCTGGCGTCCCTGAGCATCATGGACGCCAATACGCCGCCTGCCTGGGAAGAGGGCGGCAGCCCGGACTTCCTGCTGGGCACGGACGACCAGGGCCGCGACATCCTGTCGGCGGTCATGTATGGCTCGCGCGTGTCCTTGCTGGTCGGCTTCGCCTCGGTGCTGTTCTCGATGGTACTGGGCGTGACGCTCGGCCTGATCAGCGGTTACGCCGGCGGGCGCATCGACAGCTTCATCATGCGCATCGCCGACGTGCAGCTTTCCTTTCCCGCCATCCTGGTGGCGCTGCTGATCGACGGCGTCGCGCGCGGCCTGCTGCCGCGCGACATGCACGATCAGCTTGCGCTGTATGTGCTGATATTCGCCATCGGCATCTCGGGCTGGGTGCAATATGCGCGCACCGTCCGCGGCTCGACGCTGGTGGAGCGCAACAAGGAATACGTCCAGGCCGCGCGGCTGATCGGCATCGGCCCCATCACCATCCTGCGCCGCCACATCCTGCCCAACGTCATGGGTCCGGTGCTCGTCATCGCCACCATCCACCTGGCGATCGCCATCATCACCGAGGCCACGCTGTCCTTCCTGGGCGTGGGCGTGCCGCCCACCGCGCCATCGCTGGGCACGCTGATCCGCATCGGCAACAGCTACCTGTTTTCTGGCATGTGGTGGATCTCCATCTTCCCCGGCATTGCGCTGGTGGCGCTGGTGCTATCGGTCAACCTGCTGGGCGACTGGCTGCGCGACGCGCTCAACCCCAAGCTGCGCTGAGGACGTCATGGCTCTGTTGAACATAGAAGACATCCGCATCGAATTCCCCAGCCGCCGCGGCACGCTGGTGGCGGTGGACGGCGTTTCGCTGTCACTGGAAAAAGGCGAGATCCTGGGCGTGGTCGGCGAGTCCGGCGCGGGCAAGTCCACCATCGGCAACGCGGTCATCGGCTTGCTGGAAGCGCCGGGACGCCTGGCCGGCGGGTCGGTATTGCTGAACGGCGAACGCATCGACACCCTGACGCCGGCGCAGAAACGCAAGGTGCGCGGCCGCCGCATTGGCATGATCTTCCAGGATCCGCTGACCTCGCTGGATCCGCTGCAGACCGTCGAAAGCCAGCTCGTTGAAACCATGCAGGTGCACCTGAACCTGTCGCACGAAACGGCCAAGAAGCGCGCGGTGCAGTTGCTGGTGCAGGTCGGCATCGACCAGCCCGAACTGCGCGTCAAGCAGTACCCGCATCAGTTCTCGGGTGGCATGCGGCAACGCGTGGTGATCGCGCTGGCGCTGTGCTGCGAGCCCGAAGTCATCATCGCGGACGAGCCCACCACCGCGCTGGACGTTTCCATCCAGGCGCAGATCCTGGATCTGCTCAAGAAGCTCTGCCGCGAAGAACAGGTGGGCATGATCATCATCACGCACGACATGGGCGTGATCGCGGACGTGACGGACCGCGTGGCCGTGCTGTACCACGGCAAGCTGGTGGAACAGGGCCGCACCGCCAAGATACTGGGCGATCCCGACCATCCCTACACCCGCAGCCTGATCTCGGCCGTGCCGCGTCCCGACATCAAGCTCAAGCGCTTTCCGCTGGTGACCTACATCGAAGACGTGAAGACGCCGTCGCAGCCGCTGGACCTGGCCACGCACTGGCTGGGCCAGCGCCGCGACTTCGGCAAGCGCACGGACGGCCCGCTGGTGCAGGTCCGCGACCTGAGCATGCGCTTTGTCTTGAAGAGCGCCCTTTTCAAGCGCAACCAGCGCACGCTCGACGCCGTCAAGCGCGTCAACCTTTCCATCGGAGAAGGCGAGGTCTTCGGCCTGGTGGGCGAATCCGGCTCGGGCAAGTCCACCGTGGCGCGCCTGATCTCCGGGCTGTACACGCCCAGCGAAGGCTCGGTCAATTTCGGCGGCACCGACCTCACCGCGCTCAAGGGCGAAAAGCAACTGAACCCATTCCGCCGGCAGATCCAGATGATCTTCCAGGATCCGTTCTCGTCGCTGAATCCGCGCATGCGGGTGCTGGACATCGTGGCCGAGCCCATCCGCTTTCACAAGCTGTCCGCCAACGAAGCGGAAACGCGCCGCATCGTGGCCGACCTGCTCGACGTGGTGGGCCTGGGCGACCGCGCGGCCGAACGCTTCCCGCACGAGTTCTCCGGCGGCCAGCGCCAGCGCATCTGTATCGCGCGGGCGCTGGCCACGCGCCCCCGCTTCCTGATCTGCGACGAGCCCACGTCCGCGCTGGACGTGTCCATTCAGGCGCAGATCCTGAACCTGCTGAAGGACCTACAGGAAGAGTTGGGCCTGACCATGCTGTTCATCAGCCACGACCTGCCCGTGATCCGCCAGATGTGCGACCGCGTCGGCGTGATGCGCTATGGCGAACTGCTGGAAGTGGCCGACACGGAAAACCTCTTCGAACATCCGCAGCATCCCTACAGCCAACACCTGCTCGGCCTGATGCCCCGCCTGCAATCCATGTCCCGCGAGGGGCTGGACGTGGTGAGCTGAAGCCGGGCGCAACCGGAGCGAGACATGACGGCGCTATCACGACAGACCCTCTTCATCGGCGGCCAGGTATTTGACGGCGAGGGGCGGACGCTGCGCGGCCACGGCGTGCTGGTCGAGGGGCAGCGCGTGGCCCGCGTTGCGCCCGCCGGCGAATTCTCCGGCTTTGCCGGCGCGAAGGTGGACACCACGGGCATGACGCTGATGCCCAGCCTGGCCGACTGTCACGTGCATCTGGTCTACACCGGCGGCGCGGACCCCAACGCGCATCTCAGCAAGCAGGGACCGGCGCAGATCACCTTGACCGCGCTGGAAAACGCCCAGGCCAGCCTGCGCGGCGGCATCACGGCGCTGCGCGACTGCGGCGGCAAGGACTACCTGGAGTTCGGCGTGCGCGACGCGATCGCGCGCGGCGTGTTTCCGGGCCCCGCCATCAAGGCGTCGGGCCGCATCATCTGCATGACGGGCGGCCACGGCAACCGCATCGGCCGCGTGGCCGACGGCTGCGAGGATGTGATCAAGGCCGTGCGCGAACAAGTCCACGCGGGCTGCGACCTGGTGAAGATCATGGCCACGGGCGGCGTCATGACGCCGGGCGTGAGCCCCATGGACGCGCACTACAGCTTCGACGAAATGAAGGCGGGCGTGCACGAGGCCAAGCGCTTCCGAAAAAGCACCGCCAGCCATGCCCAGGGCACGCAGGGCATACTCAACGCCGTGCGCGCCGGCATCGATTCCATCGAGCACGGCATCTTCATGGATGACGACTGCCTGCGCGAGATGCTGGAGGCCCAGACCTACCTGGTGCCCACCATCGCCGCCGTGCGCAACATCATCGCCAACGCCGACAACGGCATCCCGTCGTACGCGGTGGAAAAGGCCCGCGCGGTGGAACAGCGCCACCGCGAATCGTTCCAGATGTACTACAAGGCAGGCGGCCGCATCGCGCTGGGCACCGACGCCGGCACGCCGTTCAATCTGCACGGCGAGAACGCGATGGAACTTGCCTACATGGTGGAATTCGGCATGACGCCCGTGGACGCGCTGATCGCCGGCACCTCGCGCGGCCATGACCTGATGGGCATGGACGAGCACGGCGTCATCGCCGACGGCAAGATGGCGGATCTGCTGCTGGTGCGGGGCGATCCCACCGAAGACATCATGAAGGCGGCCGACAAGCGCTTCCATGTGGCGGTCCTGCGTGGCGGCGAAGTCGCGGCGGGGGCTTTGCCCGCCTGACGAAAAAAAACCGCCGCGCCCTGGGCGCGGCGGCTTCTGCCCTGTCAGGGCCGTCCGGAGGCTGCGATCAGCGCATGCCGCCCATCGCGCCGCTCATGACCATCATCATGAACTGTTCAACCGGCATCTTCTTGCCGTTGAAGTCCACCTGGCCGTCGGCATAGTTCAGGAACGTCACGATGTTGTTGTTTTCGACCTTGCCCAGGCCCATCGCGGTAGCCATCGTGCCCACCATTTCAGCCTGGCCCTTGGCCGTCTGCACAGCCTGCTCGGCCGGCACGCCGCGCATCTGCGGCTCGATGGCCATCAGGTCGCCCAGGTTGCCCTTGGACAGCACCAGCTTGGCATCCAGCTTGCGCAGCGCCTGCATCAGCGTGTCGGGCAGGTTGCCGTCCAGCGACGCGGGCTTGGCGAGGTCCAGGTTCAGGTTGAAGGTGGACGTGCCGTTGGCGGTACGCACTTCCAGCGGCGACACCGCCAGCGTCGGATTGCCGGCAAGCAGTTGCTCGACGTTGGTCTTGATCACGGCCTTTTCTTCGTCCGTGAACTGCGGCGTCTGCTGTTCGCCCTGGCTTTGCAGCATGCGGCGCGACGAGGCCTCATAGACGTCGTTGAGCGCCTTCAGCGCCTTGGAGTCCAGCTTCTGCGCGTCGATGGACAGCTTCAGACCGGCCATGTCCTTGGACTGCACATTGATCATGCCAAAGTCCACGTCCATCTTGGCGCCCATGGCCGTGCCGGCTTCGGTCAGGTCCACGGCGATCGACGTGTCCTTGAATTGGACCGGCGGCTTTTCGCGGGAGGTGATCGTCCAGTCCTTGAACACGATCTTCTGGCTGCCCACGTACATGTCGTTGGATGCCGGCTTCATATCGCTGTTCAGCGTGATGCCCTTGATCGCCATGCTGGTGATGTCGCTGGTGTCCGACGGGCCGGACAGCACCAGGCTGTCGGAGGCCAGGGCGAACACGCCGCGCTTGCTGGAGGTGGCGTACTCGAAGTCGCCCTTCATGCCCGAGAAGGACAGCGTCGATTCCTTGCCGAATTCCACGGGCGCCATGCCGAAGTTGCCGGTGATGTCCTTGCCATAGCTGACGCTGTAGCGGCCCGACAGGGGCGTCGCGCCCTTCGCCGCGGCGAACCATTCCTTCAGCGTGGGAGTCTCTTCCAGGGCGAAGTCACTGGCCACCATGGCCGGCATGAATTTGCCTGCCTTCAGGTTGGAGAAGGGCAGCGGGCCGTGGCTCAGGTGCTCGACGAACACCACGTCGCGTTCCTGCGCCGGCTTGCCGTCGACCGCCGGCTCGGTGAACTTGATGCGATAGCGCGAGGTGGACGAAAAGACGCCGCGTTCGAACGACAACAGTTCCGCCACGGCCGAGATGCCCCATTGCTCGCCGAATTTCTTCAGTTGGACGTTGGACTCGTCGATGGTCTGCTTGACGAATGCCTCGGCTTTTTGGCCCGTGTACCAGGCCGTGCCGGTCCAGACCGCGCCCAGCGCGACCACGATGCCCACTATTGCCGATTTCTTCATTGCGACCCTTTATTCTTCAAATGGATGAAAACGCCCGGATTATAGGGAGTGTGGCCTAGGGAAAACACTTATTTGGTTGATAGTCGATGCAAATTGTTGCCTGATGATACGAACGTCGGCATTCTTGCCGGTGCTGCGGCGCGACATCAGCTACAATCCGGCCGTGTGCTTTGCCAATCTGCACACGTTCGCTAGGCCCTTCGCTGCCAAGCTTCGCCCATCAGGGCGCTTCCCTTTTCTCCTTATTCGTCCGCCTGGATTGGAGTCTCTCAACTTGAGCGACGGGCTGCCGCTGGAGTTGTTTTGACTACCTCTTCCCCTTTTGCCGACCTCGGGCTGGCTGATTCCCTGTTGCGCGCCATTGCCGATACCGGCTACACCGCGCCCACGCCTATTCAAGCCCAGGCCATTCCTCAAGTCCTGAAAGGCGGCGACCTGCTCGCGGCCGCCCAGACGGGCACCGGCAAGACCGCCGGTTTCACGTTGCCCATCCTGCATCTGCTGATGCAACAAAAGCCCGAGGCCCGCAAGCCCGGCCGCCCCCGTTGCCTGATCCTGACCCCGACGCGTGAACTGACCGCGCAGGTCGCGGAATCGGTGCAGACCTACGGCAAGTACACCTCGCTGACGTCCATGGTGATGTTCGGCGGCGTCAATATCAACCCCCAGATTTCCGCGCTGCGCAAGCCGCTGGACATTCTGGTGGCCACTCCCGGCCGCCTGCTGGACCATTGCGGCCAGAAGACGGTGGACCTGTCCGGCGTGGAAATCCTGGTGCTGGACGAAGCCGACCGCATGCTGGACATGGGCTTCATCCGCGACATCCGCAAGATCCTCGCGCTGCTGCCCAAGCAACGCCAGAACCTGCTGTTCTCTGCCACGTTCTCCGACGAGATCCGCACCCTGGCGCGCGGCGTCCTGAACAATCCGGGCGAAGTCTCGGTCACCCCGCGCAACACCGCCACCGAACTGGTCACCCAGACGGTGCACATGGTGGAACAGCACCACAAGCGCGACCTGATCAGCCACATCATCCGCGAAAGCGGCTGGCACCAGGTCCTGGTGTTCACGCGCACCAAGCACGGCGCCAACCGCCTGGCTGAAAAGCTGGTCAAGGACGGCCTGACCGCGGCCGCCATCCACGGCAACAAGAGCCAATCGGCCCGCACCCGCGCGCTGGCCGGCTTCAAGGACAGCACCGTGACCGTGCTGGTTGCCACCGATATCGCCGCCCGCGGCCTGGACATCGACCAGCTGCCCCAGGTGGTGAACTTCGAACTGCCCAACGTGCCGGAAGACTATGTCCACCGCATCGGCCGCACGGGCCGCGCCGGCGCCACCGGCGCCGCGGTCTCGCTGGTCGACAACAGCGAAATCAAGCTGCTCAAGGACATCGAGCGCCTGATCAAGAAGACCATCGAACGCAAGCCCGTTGAAGGCTGGACCCCGTCCGCCACCAGCGCAGCCGCCTTCGAGCGCCAGGAGCGCGACGAGGATTCCCGCAGCCCGCGCGGCGGCGGCGGCGGCCGCAATGGCGGCCGTGGCGGCAACGGCGGCAATGCCGGCCGTGGCAATGGCAATGGCAATGCCGGCGCGGGCCGTTCGCGTCCCGCTCAAGGCCAGCCCCGCGCCGCCGCCGGCGGCCGGGCGCCCGCTCCGGCCCGCGCCGGCGGTGAAGGCCGCGGCAACGGCGGTTCGCGCGACGGCAAGCCCGCCGACCGTCCGGCTCACGCCGGCCGCACCGAAAGCCGCCCCCAACAGGGCCATCGCCATCCCGAAGGATCTTCCCGCCCGGCTGGCAACGGCGGCTCTGGCCGCCCGGCACAGGGGCGTCCGGCAGGCGGCCCCCGCGCGGCTTTGCTGAGCAAGTAATCCCAAGCAAGTAATATCACCGGCAAACCCCATCCTGCGACCGACGGACCCGCGCCATCATGCCCTTATCTACCTGGTTGACGTTCTTCCTGGCCTCCTGGGCCATTTCGTTCTCACCCGGGGCGGGCGCGATCTCGGCCATGTCGTCTGGCCTGAAATACGGCTTTGCGCGCGGCTACTGGAACACGGCGGGCCTGATCCTGGGCATCCTGTTCCAGTTCGTCGTCGTGGCCGTGGGACTGGGCGCCGTGCTGGCAACGTCCGAAATGGCCTTCAATGTGGTCAAGTACCTGGGCGTGGCCTATCTGATTTACCTGGGCGTGCGCCAGATCCGCACGGACGCCGCGCCAGTCGCGGTGGATGCCGGTGATCCCAAGAAGGCGTCCATCCGTGAGCTGGTCATGCGCGGATTCCTGATCAACACCATGAATCCGAAGGGCACCGTGTTCCTGCTGGCCGTGGTGCCGCAGTTCGTGGACCCCGCGCTGGCGCTGACGCAGCAGTACGCGGCGCTGGCCGCCACGCTGGCGTTCACCGACCTGGTGGCGATGGGCGTGTACACGCTGCTGGCGGCGCGCGTGCTGCGCCTGTTGCGCGATGCCAAGCACATCCGCTGGATGAACCGCACCTTTGGTTCGCTGTTCATCCTGGCCGGCGTGTTCCTGGCGACGTTCCGCCGCCATTCCTGAATTTGAAGCGTGGGGCATGCGCCGGCAACGGCGCATGCCCCACATGTTTTCATGCACGATACCGGACCGCGCCGGCCTAAAAACCGGCGTTAAGTAGAATCCTCCGATCATGAGCATCCCCAACGAAGTCGCGCGGCGCCGTACGTTCGCCATCATTTCCCACCCTGACGCGGGCAAGACCACGCTGACGGAAAAGCTGTTGCTGTTCGCGGGCGCGATCCAGATCGCCGGCAGCGTCAAGGCGCGCAAGGCGTCGCGCCACGCCTCGTCCGACTGGATGGAAATCGAAAAGCAGCGCGGCATTTCCGTGGCGTCCTCCGTGATGCAGATGGAATACCGCGACTGCGTCATCAACCTGCTCGACACCCCGGGCCACCAGGACTTCTCCGAAGATACCTACCGGGTGCTGACGGCGGTCGATGCCGCGCTGATGGTGATCGACGCCGCCAACGGCGTCGAGCCGCAAACCATCCGCCTGCTGCAGGTCTGCCGCGCGCGCAATACGCCCATCATCACGTTCATCAACAAGATGGACCGCGAGGTGCGCGAACCGCTGGAGCTGCTGTCCGAGATCGAAGGCCACCTGGGCATGGACGCCGTGCCGTTCTCGTGGCCAGTCGGCATGGGCAAGGCGTTTGGCGGCGTGTTCGACATCCGCCGCGACCGCATGCGCGTGTTCCGCCCCGGCCAGGAGCGGCGTTCCGACACCGACGACTTCATCGAAGGCCTGACCAATCCCGATATCGCGAAGCGTTTCGGCTCGGCCTTCGACCAGGCCAGCGGCGAGATCGAACTCATCAACGAAGCCGCGCCCGCCTTCGACCGCGACCAGTTCCTGGCCGGCAAGCAGACCCCGGTGTTCTTCGGCTCCGCCATCAACAACTTCGGCGTGCAGGAAGTGCTGGACGCCCTGGTCGAACAGGCGCCGCCCCCGGGCCCGCGCGTTGCCCTGCAGCGCGAAGTGCAGCCCGAAGAACCCAAGTTCACGGGTGTCGTGTTCAAGGTGCAGGCCAACATGGACCCCGCGCACCGCGACCGCGTCGCGTTCGTGCGCGTCAGTTCGGGCCGCTTCGAACGCGGCATGCGCCTGAAGGTGGCGCGCACCAACAAGGAAATGCGCCCGAACAACGTGGTGTCCTTCCTGTCGCAGCGGCGCGAGCTGCTCGACGAAGCCTATGCGGGCGATGTCATCGGCATTCCCAACCATGGCGTGCTGCAATTGGGCGATGTGCTGACCGAAGGCGAAACGCTGCAGTTCACGGGCCTGCCGTTCTTCGCGCCTGAGCTCTTCCAGGCGGTCGAAGTGAAGGACCCGCTGCGCACGAAACAGCTACGCACCGGCCTCACCCAATTGGGCGAGGAAGGGGCCATCCAGGTGTTCCGTCCGGCCGCTGCCGGCGGCTCCTTGCTGCTGGGCGCAATCGGCCAATTGCAGTTCGAAGTAGTCGCCCACCGCCTCAAGACAGAGTACGGTGCCGACGCCCGGATGCTGCCGTCGCGCTACACAATGGCACGTTGGATTACGTCTGAAAACCCCAAGGCGCTGCGCAAGTTCATGGATGCCAATGCCGCCCATATCGCCTATGATGTGGTCGATGCTGCGGCGTTTTTGATCGGTTCTCCCGCGCAGTTGCGCGTTGCCGAAGAACTGTATCCCGATGTGAAATTCCACGCCATGCGCGAGCACGGCGGCAAGGTTTTCGGAGACAAAGCGTAGACCCGTTCGGGTTCCGCATGGCAGATGAGGGTAGCAATGTCTTGGCGTTTATTATTCGCAACGCTCCTGATCGCGCTTGGCGCGTCGGCCTGGGGCGGAATTCAACTGGGTGACTGGCTGGTGGCGCACGCGCCGCCCGCGGCGCCCGCTCCTGGCGACACCGCGGCTTCCCAGCAGCCCGTTCTGGACGCCAACGGGCGTCCCTATGTGGCCCAGCCTCCGCAGCCGCGCATCGACGGCACGCTGGGCGTGCCCGACAAGCCGGCCGACCGCGAATGGCAGGTCAACACGGTATCGCTGTTCGACACCGTCAGCGACCCCGCCGTGAAGATCTCCCGCGAGCGCATCAGCCCCGAACAGGCCCGCGAGATCGCAGCGGCTTCCCAAGTGCCGCTGCCCTCTGGCACGTCCGACGTCAGCACGCTCGATCTCCAGGTGCCCGGCACGTCCACGGCAATCAACGGCGGCCAGGTGCAGGCCGGCGGCTATGGCACGCCCCAGATGGTGCAGGCGCCTCCGCCGCCCCCCAATACCCCCACCTCGGCCGGCGCACCGGGCTGGCAGGACGCGCTCAAGCGTGAACTCGCGCAGTGCGCCACGCAGGGCTTCTTCGAACGTCCCTCCTGCTCCTGGAACGCGCGCAACAAGTACTGCGCACCGAACCGCGCCTGGGGCACGATGGCCGAATGCCCGGCCCGGCCGCAGTAATTGCGGCAGCCTGCCGCCGTGCAGGTCCGCAGGTATAAAAAATGGCGCCCCGAAAGGGCGCCATTTTTCATTGCCGAAGCGCGCCTTATTCGGGCACGGACATCTGGCTTTGCAGGTAGTTCTGGATGCCGACCTTGTCGATCAGATCGATCTGGGTTTCCAGATAGTCGATGTGCTCTTCGGTGTCGTCCAGGATGTCCTGGAACAGATCGCGCGAGACGTAGTCGCGCACCGATTCGCAATAGGCAATCGCTTCCTTGACCGTGGCTTGAGCGCCTTGCTCCAGCTTCAGGTCACAGGCCAGCAGCTCGGGCACATCTTCGCCGATCAGCAGCTTGTGCAGGTCCTGCAGGTTGGGCAGGCCATCCAGCATGAAGATGCGTGCGATCAGACGATCGGCATGCTTCATTTCGCCGATGGATTCTTCGTACTCGTGCTTGCCCAGCTTGTCGAAGCCCCAATGGTTCAGCATGCGGGCATGCAGAAAATACTGGTTGATGGCCGTCAGTTCGTTGGTCAGTTGCTTGTTCAGGAACTGGATGACGGTTTTGTCGCCTTTCATGATGGACTCCTTGCAGTCAGGCGCGACGCGAGCGCATCGCGACAAAGGAGCGCACGATGCCGCGCGTACGCAACCCAGGCAGACTACCACCAGGCGCGGGGCCGCGCCTAGCCTTGCGCTGCATTTGGTAAACGGCTTTAGGAGCGCAACAAGAAAGCGACAAGCCAATGAGAATGAGTATGCATGCTTGATGCCTTGCGGGCAGTGGGCAGTGTTCACGCGGGTTGCGAAGCAGGCGCGGTGATCCAATCGCCGGATGCACACGCCGATGCGGGCCCCGGCGCCGGACGCGCGTCAGCCGGGTGGGCGCCCGAAGTGCGCGGCGCTGCCTCGTTGCATATCAACAACCGAATATCGCTTGCGGCTCATTCGGCCCGCCGCGTTGCCAGCCAGATGCCGAACGCAATGGGAACGATGCCCAGCAGATCCAGCCATGTGACGGCTTCGCGCAGCACCACCCATCCGAACAGCAGGCCCAGCGGCGGCATCAGAAAATGCAGCGCGCTGGCGGACGTGGCGCTGGCGCGGCCAAGAATCATGAACCAGAGGTAGTAGCCGCCCATCGACACCGCGACGACCATGTAGGCCATGCTCCAGAACAGGCTGGCCGTCAGCCGCGCGTCGCCAATGTTTTCGGTCAACAGGGCCACCGGCAATAAAGCCACCGCGCCCGCCAGCGACTGTATGCCCGTCGAGGTCCACAGCCCCGACGCCGGCTTCAAAAGTTTGTAGAACAGAGTGCCCGCCACCAGCGCCACCAGACCGCCCGTCACGAGCAGCGTGCCATGCAGGTCCTCCTGCATGCCCGACAGGCGCGAGCGCAGCACCAGGGCCACGCCTGCCAGCCCGAGGCACAGGCCAAGCAGCTTGCGCCAGTTCAGGTGCTCGCCCAGGACCGGCCCGGCCAGTACGCCGATGAGCAGCGGATTGGTGCTGATGAGCACGGCGGTGAACGCCGACGACACCGTGGTCATGCCCGACCAGCTCAGGCCCAGGTACAACGCATTGTTCAGCACGCCCAGCAGGACCAGGGATGCAAGGTCGCGGCCAGCAGGCAGTTTCCAGCGCCCGCTGGCTGCCGCCACGCCCAGCATCAGCGCCCCCGCGATCAGGAAGCGGATGGTCAGCAATGTCAACGGCGGACAGTCGCGGACCGCGATCTTCGCGGCGGCGAACGCGGAGCTCCAGAGGAAACAGAACGCGGCGATCGGCGCCAGGCTGATGCCCGGGGCGTCATTCACGGACAGGGCGGCAACAGGGGTGGGAATGGCCTTCATGAAACGTCCGGGGAAGAAGAACGGCAGCCGGTGGAGCGGCGGAATGACGTGATTCTCCTCGGCGGCTGATTCATTGACAAACTCTTTATTTGGATCGAAAGTATTTGAAAATCAAATGCTTTGGACGGCTCTATGCTCGACCTCGATCTTTTGCACAGCTTTGTGTCGGTGGTGGACGCCGGCGGCTTCACCGCCGCGGGCGAACGCGTGCACCGCAGCCAATCCACCGTCAGCCAGCAGATCCGCAAGCTTGAAGAAACGCTGGAATGCCCCCTGTTCCTGCGCGAAGGGCGCCAGGTTCAATTGACCGAGGAAGGCGAGCGCCTGTTGGGCTATGCCCGGCGCATGCTGGCGCTTTCCACCGAGGTCCGCGAGGCGGTAAGCGGACGCAAACGCGTCGACGTGATACGCCTGGGCATCCCCGACGATTACGCCGTGGACACGCTGACCGGCGTCGTCGCCGCGTTCGCCCAGACGCGGCCGGCGGTGCAGTTATCGGTGCGCTCGGACCTCACCGCCATCCTGACGCGCAGCCTGGAACGCGGCGATCTGGACGTGGCGCTTCTGAAACGGGAGCCCGGCGCGGGCGCCGCGATGGCCGCCTGGCCGGAACGTCTGCACTGGATCGGCAGCGCGTCCGTCCCTGTTCCCCTGGGAACCGACGCGCCCGTGCCGCTGGTGGCATTTCCGCAGGGTTGCATCTATCGAAATCGCGCCATCCACGCGCTGGAGTCCGCCGGCCGGCGCTGGCGCATCGCGTATGAAAGCCCGAACCTGGCGGGGCTGCAGGCCGCGTTGACGGGAGGACTTGGGATCGCCCTGCTGGAACGGCGCTGCATCGCGCCGGGCCACAGGATCCTGGACGTGGGCCTGCCGGCCGTACCTCCGTCGGAGCTGGCGCTATGCGTGGCCGGGTCGGCGCGCGACGCCGCTCGCCAACTGGCGATGGTTATCAGGGATTTTTGCGAGAAGGAAGCGACGCGGCTCGCGGCATGAAAGCAGCGAGCCGGAAAGAGACACCCCAGGTCAGGCGATGGCGACCAGCGGGATCGGGAAGCTGCTGTTGGCGGCAGGCGCACCCGATTCGACCATGGCGGCCGGGGCATTGACCGGAACTGCGATGGAGCGCACGTCGCACACGCTGGAGCAGCGGCCGCCCGGCAGATATTCGGCGGCGGTTGCCGCGCAGCAGCCGCAGCACGTGGCCACGCCCAGCTCGAATTGCAGGTCGGAAAGCGTCGTCGCGCCACCGTCCACGCTGGCGCGGACTTGGCGTTCGGTGATGGCATTACATACGCAAATGTACATGCGAATGATTATCGAAAATTATTCCTGCGCTGACAAGCCCCCCGCGCTAATAAATTTGCAACGATTGTGTCACGCAAGTCGTTGAAAATAGGGACGAATTTCCGGTATTGCGTCCCTTATTTCACCGGGCCGAGGCTTGGGCCTTGCGCAGCGCAGCCGGCGCAATTCGAAGCGCTTCGCGGTACTTTGCCACCGTCCGGCGCGCGATCACTATCCCCTGATCGGCCAGTTTTTGCATGATCTGACTGTCGGACAAGGGCTTGGCCCGGTTCTCGTCGGCCACCATTTGGCGGATGTGGGTCTGCACGGCGGTGGCCGAGGTGGCGTCCCCGCCCTCCGTCGAAACGCCCGCGCCAAAGAAGCGTTTGAGCTCGAGCGTGCCAAACGGAGTGAGCATGTACTTCTGCGTTGTGGCGCGTGAAATCGTGGATTCGTGCAAACCCAGCTCGCCAGCGATGTCTTTCAGGATGAGCGGCCGCATGGCGGCGGGCCCCTGGCTGAAAAAGGCCGTCTGGCGTTCCACGATGGCCTGCGACACGCGAAGAATCGTATCGAAGCGCTGCTCCACGTTGCGGATCATCCATCTGGCCTGTTGCAACTGGGCCTGCAGGCCCGCGTGGGCGGACTCTTTCTGATTGCCCAGCATCTGGGCATACAGTCCGTTGATCTGCAGCCGGGGCACCGCCGCGCTGTTGAGCGTGACCTGCCAGCCGCGCCGGGTCTTGCGCACGATGACGTCAGGCACCGCATATTCGGCCGCCGGCACGGTCCAGGCGCGTCCCGGGCGGGGTTCCAGGCGGAGGATCAGGGAATGCGCTGCTCGAAAGGTGGCCTCGTCACAGCCCACCGCCGCGCACAGGCGCGCGGCATTCCCCGTGGCCAGCAGCGGCAGGTGCTGCGCGCAGATCTGCCTGGCACAGGCCAGCACCGTGGCGTCGGCGGCCTCGGGCAGGCGAGCGAGATCCGGGTTGCGCAACTGCAGTTGCAGGCATTCGGCCATGTCGCGCGCGCCGATGCCCACCGGGTCGAATGACTGCAGCAGGGACAGCGCCGCGCGCAATTCATCGATATCCGGCTCGAGTTCGGCCGGCAGCCAGCCCAGGATCTCCTCCAGCGGAGAACCCAGATAGCCGTTTTCATCCAACTCGTCGATCAGCAGCGACGCCAAGCCCGCATCGCGTGGGGCCGCGCGCGTCAGGGCAAGCTGCCCAAGCAGATGCTCGCGCAGGGTATCCGGCCGGGCGGCTTCCGGCAGGCTGGAGTCGTCATCCGGATACACGCCGCCGGATCCCGGCATCTCGTCGACCGGCGTCTCGCGCTCGGCCGCGGGCTCGTCGTCCTGCACGGAAGATTCGCGTTCGGATTCGGCCTGCGCCTCGGCCGACGGCGACTCGTCCTCACGGTCCAGCAGCGGGTTTTCCGCAAGCACTTGCGAGATCTCGGCCTCTAGGTCGAGCGTGGACAATTGCAACAATCGTATCGATTGCTGTAATTGTGGGGTCAGCGTCAGGTGCTGCCCAGGTCGCAGTTCTAAAATTGGACGGGTCATAGGTACAATATTTTGCATGATGAATCTGACTTCGCCCGCAAGCGTTCGCCAGGACTGCCGACTCATCGGCCAGACCCTGCTCAAATTGGCGCTTCCCCGACTCGTTGTGCGCGCGATAGTCATCGCCGTCGCCATCGTCCTCTGGTATCTGGTTGCCTCCTGGATACTGGATTTCGGCAAGCGCATGAACTACGACTTCCTGCACACCCTGGGCCAGCCGACCATGGACATGGCGCAGAGGGTCAATCCCTACATCTGGTGGGTGGTCGCCGGCATCTGGTCGCTGATCGTCTTCTTCCTGGTCCGCGCGTGGTTCTACGCCAGCCTGGCCTCGGGCGCCGCGACGCCGGTGGGCACGGACGTGCTGGCCGATCTGGCGCCGAACCTCTCGGAAGAGTCCCTGGGCGTCTTGCGCTGGACCTGGGGCGACCGCCAGGAGCCCTTCACCGTGGGCGACCTGCGCCGCTCCCTGTCTGAAATCCGCCACAACCGCATCGGCAAGATCGACATGGTTGCCGAGCAGGCCCGGATCCTCGAACCTTCCGCGGATCGCTCCACCCGCGATCCGCGCGACGACGGCCGCCGCGAGCCGCTTGGCCAAGCCCGCGCCGACCGCTACGTGGAACCGCGCATCGGCCCGGCCCGCTAAGTTCGCGCACGCAACATCGCTCCAGGCCGCCGCAAGGCGGCCTTTCTGTTTCAGCCCCCAGCCACCCGGGGAAACGCTCAAGCAGGCCGTAATGCACCGGCCGCCCGCAAGCCCGGCAGGCCTGCGGGTAAGCGCCAGCGGAAAGCGCGCGATATCCATCCGTCCCTGGCTTTTTCCGTTTGCGCTTCCCGGCAAAGTATGTTTGACTAGCAACCTATGGCCGCACACCGCACCCCCTTCGCGATTGCCACCGGACGCTCCGACGCTCCGGTTGCCGGCCTGCGCGTTCGCGCCTTCGCTGCGCTATCGCTACTGCTACCGATCGGTTGCCGGGCCTAGTGTCCCCGTGGTAGCTCGGCAGCCACGCTTGCCACACGCGATTCCCCCCTTTTATCTCTGAATCCTGCCGGTCAATCACGGCAACCCCTGGCACAAGACCGTCATCCGGTCGCATGCGCCGCCGAGACTCAGTGCTCCCGGGATTCATAAGAAACCGATCGAGGTGTAGTAATGATGCTTGCCAACCCCGCCACCAAATACGTCCCCTTCGCGCCCTTTGCCCGCGACTTCTCCGAACGCACCTGGCCCAGCCGCCGCATCACGAAGGCGCCCATCTGGATGAGCACGGACTTGCGCGACGGCAACCAGGCGCTGATCGAGCCCATGAGCGTGGAACGCAAGGTCCGCTTCTTTGAACAGCTCGTGAAGATCGGCTTCAAGGAAATCGAAGTGGGCTTTCCGTCGGCCTCGCAGACCGATTTCGACTTCGTGCGCAAGCTCATCGACGAAAAGCGCATTCCCGACGACGTGACCATCATCGTGCTGACGCAGTCGCGCGAAGATCTGATCAGCCGCACGGTGGAAGCCGCCGCGGGCGCCAAGCAGGCGATCGTCCACATGTACAACGCTTGCGCGCCGGCCTTCCGCAAGGTCGTGTTCAACATGTCCAAGGAAGAGATCAAGGGCATCGCCACCACCGGCACGCGCCTGATCAAGCAATACACGTCGCAGCGCCCCGAGACCAAATGGAGCTACGAGTACTCGCCCGAAGTGTTCAGCACGACCGAACCCGAATTCGCGCTTGAAGTCTCGGATGCCGTGGCCGACGTGTGGCAGCCCACGCCCGACCACAAGATGATTCTGAACCTGCCCGCCACGATCGAGGCCACCAGCCCCAATCTGTACGCCGACCAGATCGAATGGATGCACAAGAATCTTGCGCGCCGCGACAGCATCGTGCTCAGCGTCCATCCGCACAATGACCGCGGCACCGCGGTCGCCGCCGCCGAGTTCGCCGTGATGGCCGGCGCCGACCGCATCGAAGGCTGCCTGTTCGGCAGCGGCGAACGCACCGGCAACGTCGACCTCGTCACGCTGGCCTTGAATCTCTACACGCAAGGCGTGCATCCGGGCCTGGATTTCTCCGATATCGACGAAGTGCGCCGCTGCGCGGAATACTGCAACCAGTTGCCCGTCCACCCGCGCCACCCGTATGCGGGCGACCTGGTCTTCACGGCGTTCTCCGGTTCGCACCAGGACGCGATCAAGAAGGGCTTCGCCTTGCAGCAACCCGACGCCGTCTGGGAAGTGCCTTACCTCCCGATCGACCCCGCCGACCTCGGCCGCAGCTACGACGCCGTGATCCGCGTGAACAGCCAGTCGGGCAAGGGCGGCGTGTCGTACCTGCTTGAACAGGAACACGGCCTGGTGTTGCCGCGCCGCTTGCAGATCGAGTTCAGCCGCGCCATCCAGCGCGTCACGGACGAAACCGGCCGCGAAGTCACGGCCGACGACGTGCACACGATCTTCAACCGCGAATACCTCGAACAGAAGGCGCCCTGGAAGCTGATCCGCCACCGCATCGACGGCAATCCGTCGGCCGGCGAAGGCCAGCATTTCAGCATCGAAGCCGAGCTCGAATACAACGGCGAACGCCGCATCGTGACGGGCAAGGGCGATGGCGCCATTTCCGCCTTCGTGGCCGCCCTGGACGTGCCCGTGCGCATCATGGACTACCACGAGCACGCCATCGGCACCGGCACCGGCACGCGCGCCGCTTCCTATGTGGAATTGCGCGTGGGCGAGTCCGGTACGGGCTTTGGCGTGGGTATCGACCGCGACATCGTGACGGCATCGTTCCAGGCCGTACTGAGCGCCGTGAACCGCCACATCAATTCGGGCGCCGTGACGGCAGCCGAACAGGAAGCCACCGAAGCCGCGTGATCCGCGACGACGTAAATGAAAAGCTCGCCTTATCCGGCGAGCTTTTTTTTGTGCGGAGCGTTCAGCCGCGGGGCCACATGTCAGAGGCGCCGATATCGGGCGCATTGGCGGCAAGCAGGCGCTCGTGAATCCAGGCGCCAATGGCCAGGGTGCGATAGTCGTCGTAGCGCTGCCCAAGCAATTGCAGGCCCACGGGCAGACCCTGGGGACCCGTCGCGAACGGCAGGTTCAGGCAGGGCAGCCCGAACAGCGTCCAGGCGCGCGAAAACTGGGGATCGCCGGTGCCCAGGTCGGCAAAGGGCGCTTCGCCCGCGGCGCTGGGCGTCAGCACTGCATCGTATTCCTGGAACCAGCCATTCACGCGCGCTCGCGATTCCTCGGCGCGGGCCAGATTCTTGATGTGTTCTTCGGCGGTGATGTGCGAGCCGGCTTCGAGGATGGCCTGGATCTTGGGGCTGAGCTGGCCGGCATGTTCCAGCCGCTCGTACGCGAGCGACTGCGAGGCCTCGAACGCCATGATGTCGGCATGGAGCTGCACGAGCATGCAGTCGGCCGGCGGCAGCGGCACCTCTTGAACCACCGCCCCCGCGCGCGACAGCGTGGCCGCGGCCTGCGCGAACGCTTCCTTGGTTTCCGGCTGCGCGTGCCGCCATTGCAGGCTGCGGCACATGCCGATGCGCGGCTTGCCGTCGTAGGCGAGGTTCTGCATGCGCGGATCGCGCATCAGCACCGACGCGAACAGGGCCACGTCGGGCACCGAGCGCGCGAAGCCGCCCACGGTGTCCAGCGATTCCGCCAGGCTCTTGACGCCCGCGCGGGGGATGGCGCCGAAGGTGGGCTTGAAGCCCACGATGCCGCAATAGGACGCCGGACGGATGATGGAACCCGCGGTCTGGGAACCCAGCGCGAACGGCACCATGTCGTCGGCCACCGCGGCGGCCGACCCGCTGGACGAGCCGCCAGGCGTATAGGCTTCGTTGCGCGGGTTGCGCGTGGGACCCGCCAGGTAGGTGGCGAACTCGGTGGTGACGGTCTTGCCGATGACGACGGCTCCCGCGGCGCGGCACAGCGCCACCGACGCCGCATCCAGGCCGGGGCGATGACGTTCGTAGATGGGCGAACCGTAGCGGGTGGGAAGGTCCGCCGTGTCGAACAGGTCTTTGACCCCGATCGGCAAGCCGTGCAGCGGGCCGCGCAGGGCGCCGCGGTCGAGTTCTTCCGCATGGTCCAGCGCGGCCTGCTTTTGCAGGGCGGTCCACGCATGGACGGTGTTCTCGCGTTGCTCGATGCGCGCAAAACAGGCGCGCACCAGTTGCACCGCGGTTAATTCGCGCCGTTGCAGCTTGCGCGCGGCTTCAATCGCGCCAAGTCTGTTCAAGGCAGTAGACATGGTCCTTTCCTCTTTACCGGTGCCGCGCCTGAATGCGCGGTAATTCATTCCGCACCCGGTCCCCTTGACCGAGGGTCTGCCCGATCCTGCAATGCGGCAATCAGCCGCGCGGCCGGAGCAGACCGATCCTTGCCATTGTGCGCGCCGCGTCAATTGGGAAAAACACCGAAAAAACGTGGGATTTCCCGGCAAAAGTACCCGCGCCGCGCCATGGCTTTGTGTTGTTGCGTCGCTACCAGCATAGCGCAAACCCGTGCAATACAAAGGTCATATTTGTCTTGTAAGATGAAATCGTTTTCAGCAAATCGGCAGCAATGCAGCCATGGCTACGCGCTCGTCGCCCCGCTTTTCCATCATTGAAGTGGCTCGCAAGGCGGGGGTGTCGCCGGCGACGGTTTCGCGCGCGTTCAACCAACCCGAGATCGTTCATCCCGATACCTTGGCGCACATCCGCAGCGTGGCCAAGCGCGCGGGTTTCCGGCCCAACCGCGTGGGCCGCAGCCTGCGGTCGGGCAGCACGCGCACCATCGGACTGATTCTGCCGACGCTGTCCAATCCGGTCTTCGCCGAATGCTTCGAAGGCGCCGAACGGCGCGCGCGCGAATCCGGCTACAGCGTCATGCTGACCGCCACCGGCTATGACCCCGCGGTGGAGTCGGCGGCCGTGCAGGGCTTGATAGACCATCAGGTGGATGGCCTGATCCTGACGGTGGCGGACGTGAGCAAAAGCGCCACGCTGGACGACCTGGACCGCGCCGCCATTCCCTATGTGCTGGTCTATAACGAATCCTCGGACCATCCCTTTGCGTCGGTCGACAACCGCGCCGCCGCGAGCGACATGGTGGCCCACCTGGCCGCGATGGGGCATAAGCGCATTGCCCTGGTGACGGGCCCGCTCACCGCATCCGACCGGGCCCGCCGCCGCCTGATGGGCGCCCGCGCCTGCGCCAAGAAGCTGGGCCTGGACGCCATCCAGCACATCGCCATGAGCTCGCACACCGGCAGCGACGTCGACGCCTTGAAGGCCGCGCTGCGCGGCAAGCAGGCGCCCACCGCGCTGTTCTGCTCCAACGACCTGCTGGCCACCGCGGTCATCGCGGACCTGGTGGGCCTGGGGCTGTCCGTGCCGGCCGACATCTCGGTGTGCGGCTTTGACGGCATGCGCTTCGGCGCCTTGCTGACCCCGCCGCTGACCACGGTTGCGCAGCCCAGCGACGGCATCGGGCAGACGGCGTGCTCGAACCTGCTGGCGCAGATCCACGGCCAGCCGCCGCAGTCGAACCGCCTGCCGCATTGCATCGTCGTGGGCGGCACCGCGGCGTCCGTGCGCCGCTAGCCGCCGCATCCACACATCCCCGACAACTTTCAGATTTCCACGCGTCATGCTCATCGCACAAATCACCGACCTGCACATGCGCACCCCCGGCGACAAGGCCTACGGGATCATCGATCCCGCCGCCTTCCTGGCGCCCGCGGTCCGCGCGCTCAATGCCCTGACGCCGCGGCCCGATTGCGTGCTGATAACGGGCGACCTGACCGATCTGGGCAAGCCCGTGGAATACCAGGCGCTGCGCCAGCATCTGCAAGCGCTGGAGATCCCGTACTTCCTGCTGCCCGGCAACCACGATGACCGCGCCCAGTTGCGCGCCGCCTTCCCGGACCACGCCTATCTGCAGGGCGGCGGACCCTTCATCCAGTACGCCGTCGAGACCTACCCGTTGCGCATGCTGGCGCTGGACACCGTGGTGCCGATGAAGAGCCACGGCGAACTGTGCCAGGAGCGCCTGGACTGGCTGGCGGCCCGCCTGGCCGAGCAGCCCGGCCGGCCCACGCTGGTGCTGATGCATCATCCGCCTTTCCTGACCGGCATCGAGCACATGGACGCCATCGGCCTGCTCGCGGGCGCGCCGGAACTGGAACGGATCGTGGCGCGTTTTCCGAATGTGGAACGCGTGCTGTGCGGCCACTTGCATCGCACCATCTTCCAGCGCTTCGGCGGCACGATCGCGTCCACCTGTCCCGGAACCGCGCATCAGCTTGCGCTGGAACTGGGACCGCGCCCGACGCTGCAATACATCATGGAACCGCCGGGCTACCAGCTTCATTGGTGGCAGGGCGGCAATCTGGTCACGCATCACGCGGTCATTGGGGAATACCCCGGCCCTTATCCCTTTGCCTAGGGCCGACGCTAGACTACGAACCCGTGCTTTTGCCATATATCCGTCATGTTTGCGCTGCACAATGAAAAGGTTTTCATAACAGGCAACAATGCGGATCTAACAATTAGATCTTCGAGACAGCATGTCATCCATCGTTCTGGATAACCTCACCAAACAGTACGGCGGCGCGGCCGCGATCCATGGCGTGAGCTTCACGGTTCCGGCCGGCAGCTTCACGGTGCTGCTGGGTCCGTCCGGCTGCGGCAAGTCCACCACCTTGCGCATGATCGCCGGGCTGGACACACCCACCGCCGGCACCATCCGTATCGGCGACCGCGACGTGACCCAGTTGCCGCCGGCCAAGCGCCGCATCTCGATGGTTTTCCAGTCGTATGCGCTGTTCCCCCATCTGTCGGTGCGCGAGAACATCCTGTTCGGCCTGAAGGTCCGCAAGGAGCCCGCGCGCGACCACGACCGCCGCCTGCAGCGCGTGGCCGGCCTGCTGGGTCTGGGCCATCTGCTGGACCGCAAGCCGTCGCAGTTGTCGGGCGGACAGCAACAGCGCGTGGCGCTGGGCCGCGCCGTGATTTCCGAAGCGCCGGTCTGCCTGATGGACGAGCCCCTGTCCAACCTGGATGCGCAACTGCGCCACGAAATGCGGCGCGAGATCCGCGCCCTCCAGCAGAGCCTGGGCATCACGATGGTGTACGTGACGCACGACCAGACCGAGGCCATGAGCATGGCCGACCAGGTGGTGCTGCTGCGCGGCGGCCAGATCGAACAGCACGACACGCCCGACGCCCTGTATGCGCGTCCGGCCAGCGAATTCGCGGCGCGCTTCATCGGCACGCCCCCCATGAACCTGATCGGCCTGACGACGCAGCAGGGCGCCACGGTCATCGCCGGCGCGCAAGGCTGCGCGATCGCGGACGCTCCCGCCGGGGCCGTGAAGCTGGGCGTGCGCCCGGAACACATACGCATCGATGGCGACGGCATCCCCGCCACCGTCGAAAGCGTGGAGTACTTCGGTGCCGACTCCATCGTGGTGTGCCGCGTCGGAGATACCAGCGGCGTCGCCGTGCGCGTGGGCGGGCATCTGCGCGCCAGCGCGGGCGAGGCGCTGCGCCTGTCCTGGCTGGACGGGCAACAGCATTTCTTTGCCGCCGATTCGGCGGTCATCAACACCGTCGGGCGCTAGAAGACGCCCAATCCACAGGAAGGAAACGCAACATGCGACGCACCGTACTCAAGACCCTGGCCGCCAGCCTGGCCGCCGCCTGCCTGTCCCTGCCTGTGCAGGCCCAGAACAAGCCCGTCGAGGTGGAGTTCTATTACCCGGTCGCGGTCGGCGGCCCGATCACCAAGATCGTCGACGACATGGTCGCGGATTTCCAGAAGGAAAATCCCAACATCAGGATCAAGCCGATCTACGCCGGTTCCTACCAGGACTCGATCGCCAAGGCGCTGACCGCGCTCAAGGGGGGCACGCCGCCCCAACTGGCCGTGCTGCTGTCCACCGACATGTTCACGCTGATCGACGAGGACGCCATCGTCCCGATCGACGGGCTGGCCAAGAGCGACGCCGACAAGAAATGGCTGGGCAGCTTCTATGACGCCTTCATGCAGAACAGCCGCACCGGCGGCCACACCTGGGGCGTGCCGTTCCAGCGTTCGACGATCGTCATGTACTACAACAAGGACTTGTTCAAGGCCGCGGGCCTGGACCCCGAGCGCCCGCCCGCCACCTGGGCCGAGCTGGTCGAATACGGCAAGAAGCTGACCAAGCAGGACGCCTCTGGCAACACCACCCAGTGGGGCGTCGAGATCCCCTCGGGCGGCGCCTTCGCCTATTGGCTGTTCCAGGCGCTGACCACGCCCAACGACGCGATCCTCATGAACGAGGCTGGCAACGAGGTCTACCTGGACAAGCCGGCCGTGGTTGAAGCCGCCCAGTTCTGGCGCGACCTGTCGGCCAAGCACAAGATCATGCCGACCGGCACGATCGACTGGGGCACCACCCCCAAGGACTTCCTGGAAAAGAAGGCCGCCATCGTCTGGACCACCACGGGCAACCTGACCAACATCCGCAAGAACGCCGACTTCCCGTTCGGCGTGGCCATGATGCCCAAGCAAAAGCGCGGCGGCAGCCCGACGGGCGGCGGCAACTTCTACATCTTCAAGAGCGGCACGCCGGAGCAGCAGCAGGCGGCGCTGAAGTTCGCACAGTGGGCCACCACGCCGGAGCGCGCGGCCGACTGGAGCATCGCCACGGGCTACGTTGCCGTGACGCCGGCCGCCTGGCAGACCGAAAAGATGAAGAAGTACGCGAAGGAAGTGCCGGCCGCGGAAGTCGCGCGCGACCAGTTGGAAGTCAGCGTGGCGGAATTCTCGACGCATGAAAACCAGCGCGTCACCAAGACCCTGAACGACGCCTTGCAAGCGGCCCTGACCGGCTCGAAGACGCCGCAACAGGCCCTGACCGACGCGCAGCGCGAGTCTGACCGCATCCTGCGTTCCTACAAGTAAACCGACCCAGCACGATGAGCCGCTCTTTAAACGCGCTTTATGGCTGGCTGCTGTTGCTGCCAGCCATCGTGCTGCTCGCCGCGTTCACGCATTACCCGGCGCTGGCGACGCTATGGCACAGCTTTTTCTCCACCCCCAAGGGCGCGCGGCCGGCGCGCTTCGTCGGGCTGGACAACTACGCGGTCATGCGCGACGACCCTGTGTTCTGGCAATCGCTGTGGAACAACCTGTGGTTTGCGCTGGGCACGATACCCACATCGATCGGCATCGCCCTGATCATGGCGCTTTGGGTGAATCGGAACCTGCGCGGCCGCGGGTTTCTGCGCATGGCGTACTTCACGCCCACCGTGCTGCCCATGGTGGCGGTGGCCAACATCTGGCTGTTTTTCTATACGCCGCAGTACGGGCTGATCGCGCAGGTGATGGGCTGGTTCGGCTCGCCCGGCCCCAACTGGCTGGGCAGCCGCGAGACCGCCTTGCCCGCGCTGATGGTGGTGACGGTCTGGAAGGAAGCGGGCTTCTTCATGATCTTCTACCTGGCCGCCCTGCAGACGGTGTCACCGTCGTTGCGCGAGGCCGCCATGCTGGAAGGCGCATCGCGCTGGCAGTACTTCCGCCGTATCCTGTGGCCGTTGCTGATGCCCACCACGCTCTTCGTGCTGATCAACGCCCTGATCAACGCGTTCCGGCTGGTCGACCACGTGGTCGTGATGACGCGCGGCGGCCCCGATAATGCCAGCACGCTGCTGCTGTACTACATCTACCAGGTGGGTTTCAGTTTCTGGGACACGGCTTACGCCGCCACCCTGACCGTCGTGTTGCTGGTGGTGCTGGCGCTGACGGCGCTGATCAAGTTCCGCTGGCTGGACCGCAGGACGCACTATCAATGAAAGACAAGCTCGATACCCTGGGCGCCTGGGCGCTGGGCCTGTTGTGGATCCTGCCCCTGGCCTACGCCATGTGGGCGGCGTTCCATCCGCCCGCCTACGCGACCCGCTTTGACCTGTTCGCGCCGCTGACGCTGGACAACTTCGTGCGCGCCTGGGAAGCGGCGCCGTTCCCGCGGTACTTCCTCAACACCTTCGTGCTGGTGACGATGGTGCTGGCCGCGCAGCTCGTCCTGTCGACCCTGGCCGGCTATGCGTTCGCCCGCTTCGAATTCCGCGGCCGCGATTTCGTCTTCATGCTGGTGCTGCTGCAGCTCATGATCATGCCGGACGTGCTGCTGGTGGAGAACTACCGTTCGATGAGCCAGCTTGGCATCCGCGACACGGTGTTCGCCATCGGCCTGCCGTACTTCGCATCGGCCTTCGGCATCTTCCTGCTGCGCCAGACCTTCAAGACGGTGCCGCGCGAACTGGAAGAGGCGGCCCGCATGGAAGGCGCCAACGCGCTGCAGATACTCTGGAAGGTCTACGTGCCCCTGGCCAAGCCGATCTACGTCGCCTATGGGCTGGTGTCGGTCAGCCACCACTGGAACAACTTCCTGTGGCCGCTGATCATCACCAACTCGGTGGAATCCCGGCCGCTGACCGTGGGCCTGCAGGTGTTCTCGTCCACCGATCAGGGCATCGACTGGTCGGTGATCACCGCGGCCACCCTGATGTCGGCCGCGCCGCTGCTGATCGCGTTCCTGCTGTTCCAGCGCCAGTTCGTGCAGTCGTTCATGCGCGCGGGGATACGCTAGGCTCTCCGTGGCACGACACAAAAAAACCCCGCGCGAGCGGGGTTTTTCTTGGGCAGGCGCGCGGGTATCAATAGCCCACGGTGAGTCCGGGCAGGTCCACGGTGATGCGCGGGCGCTCCAGCGCCAGGGCCAGGTTCTCGGCGAATTCCCGGGCTTCCTTTTCATCGGTGGAGAGCGTGTCATAGCCCAGCGCATCGGCCACGCCCAGCACCTTGTCCAGCAACAGGACCTTGCCGCTGGGGCGCAGCGGCTCGCAGCCCAGGGTTTCCCAGGCGCCGTCGAACCAGTCGCGCGCCTGGGCCTGGCGCTGCGGCGAGGGCTCGACGCTGGCCGAGAGATCCAGCGAACGCCGGGGGTCGAAAACAATGGTGATGTCGCTGCGCATGGCGGAAGGCTCCTTGGAATGGCGTCAGGCAAGAAGGGTAGGCAAAAACCGCCGGAGAGATTGTCCGTCCGGCGACAGTGCCTACCAGCCTCGCGACACCTCCCAGGTGACCTCGGCGCCGGCAGCCTGGGATTGGCGCATCATGTCCAGCAAGGGAAAGGCGCGCTCTTTCAGGCCAACCATGCGCGCCATCGGCGAAACCGGCGCCTTGTCTTCGTCTTCTTCGTCGCTGCCGTCATGGGAGTGCTGGTATTCGTCGATCGCGCGCTCGATGCCGCTGATGGCGGGCCCAAGCTGTTCGACGGTGAATACCCCGCGCTCCGGGATCTTGTCGCCCACGGGCTTGCCGGCGGCCTGGAGCAGCGCCCCGGCATGGTCGGTCAGCATCAGGACTTCGGCCACGACCTTGGAATGAAAAGTGATCAGCATGTTGCAGTCTCCCACATTGAATACCTTACATACACTACCGCAACGCCCGGGTGATGCCAACTGGCGCCTTGGAGGACACAAGGGGCGTCCCGGCGGCCTGGCCCTCAAATCAACTATGATTCAGGGGATTCCCGTGACAGCAGGCCTGTGGCGGCCATGAATCCGGCACGGAGCGCGCCAGGCATCGCCGGCCCGCGCCCGGCCCGCCCCGCGAACGCCGCTTCGGCTGGCGGATGCGGCACGCGGATTGCCGGGCCGGCCGTAGCCCACTGATCGCCGCCTTCGTCACTCACTCAGAACATCTCCAGACGCCCATGCTCCTCGAGCAACAAACACAGCTTATCTCCCTGATCCAGGCCGCCGTCGCGCAGAGCCTGCCCGACGCCCAGGCCAATACGGCCCAGGCGAACGTGCTCCTGGAGCGCCCGAAGGTTGCCGCGCACGGCGACGTCGCCACCAACGTGGCCATGCAACTGGCCAAGCCCGCCCGCCGCAACCCCCGCGAACTGGCCCAGGCCATCGTGGACGCCCTGCTGGCGCACCCCGATGCGGCCCCGCTGGTCGAAAGCGCGGAAGTGGCCGGCCCCGGCTTCATCAACCTGCGCATCACCCCCGCCGCCCGCCAGGCCGTCATCGCGGCCGTGGCCGAGCAGGGCGCCGCGTTCGGCCGCGCCCCGCGCAGCGGCGAGAAGATCCTGGTCGAGTTCGTCTCGGCCAATCCCACCGGCCCGCTGCACGTGGGCCACGCCCGCCAGGCCGCGCTGGGCGACGCCCTGTGCCGCCTGTACGACGCCAGCGGCTGGGATGTCACGCGCGAGTTCTACTACAACGACGCCGGCAACCAGATCCATAACCTGGCCATCAGCGTGCAGGCTCGCGCCCGCGGCCTGACGACCGAATCGCCCGATTGGCCGGCCGACGGCTACAAGGGCGACTACATCGCCGACATCGCCCGCGACTTCCAGGCTGGCAAGACCATCCAGGCGTCCGACGGCGAGCCCGTCACCGCCACCGGCAACATTGAAAGCCTGGACGACATCCGCGTCTTCGCCGTGGCTTATCTGCGCCGCGAGCAGGATCTGGACCTGCAGGCCTTCGGCCTGGCGTTCGACAACTACTACCTGGAAAGCTCGCTCTACACGTCCGGACGCGTGGAAGCGACGGTCAAGGCCCTGATCGCCGGCGGCCACACCTACGAGGAAGGCGGCGCGCTGTGGCTGCGCACCACCGAGCTGGGCACGGGCGACGACAAAGACCGCGTCATGCGCAAAAGCGAAGGCGGCTACACCTACTTCGTGCCCGACGTGGCTTATCACAAGGCCAAATGGGAGCGCGGCTTCCATCGCGCCGTGAACATCCAGGGCAGCGACCACCACGGCACCGTGGCGCGCGTGCGCGCCGGCCTGCAGGCGCTGGAAGAGGGCATCCCCAAGGACTATCCGTCCTATGTACTGCACAAGATGGTCAAGGTGATGCGTGGCGGCGAAGAGGTCAAGATCTCCAAGCGTGCCGGCAGCTACGTCACCATGCGCGACCTGATCGACTGGGTGGGCCGCGACGCGGTGCGCTACTTCCTGATCCAGCGCCGCGCCGACACGGAATTCGTGTTCGACGTGGACCTGGCGCTGTCCAAGAGCGACGAAAACCCCGTCTATTACATCCAGTACGCCCATGCGCGCATCTGCTCGGTGATCAACAACGCCGGCATGCCCGCCGCGGACGTGGCCCAGGCCGACGCCGCGCTGCTGACCGCCCCCACGGAATTCGCGCTGATGCAGCGTCTGGCCGAATTCCCGCAGGTGGTTGCCCTGGCCGCCCAGGAGTTGTCGCCGCATCACATCGCGTTCTGGCTGCGCGACTGCGCCTCGGACTTCCATGCCTGGTACAACGCCGAGCGCGTGCTGGTCGACGACACCGCCCTGAAGCTGGCCCGTCTGCGCCTGGCCGCCACCACGCGCCAGGTCTTGGCGAATGGCCTGGAGCTGATGGGTGTTTCCGCGCCCGAGCGGATGTAACATCGGTTCATGGCAACCAAGCGTAAACCTACCCGCCGCTCCTCCGGCGAAAGCGGCAGCACCCTGTATGGGGCGCTGGCCGGCCTGCTGATCGGGCTGATCGTCGCCGCCGTCGTCGCGTTCTATGTCACCAAGGCGCCCGTGCCATTCGTGGACCGGGCCAGCCGCCAGGGCGACACGGGCAAGCTGCCCGATCCCCGCCAGGCGCCGGATCCCAACGCCGGCCTGTACGGCCGCGACGGCGCGGCAGGCGCCCCGCCCAGCGGCCCGACAGCCACCGCCCCCGCGCCGTTGCCCGGCGCCGGCGCCCCCGCCAAAGGCGACGAGACGCCTTCCAGGCTGGACGACCTGGGCGCCCTGATCGCCACGCTGCCCACCTCCAAGGCGGCCCCGGCCGCGCCCGCGCCGGCCGCCGCCGCTGCGCCCACGCCCATCTCCAAGCCGGCACCTGCCGCCACCGCGGCGGCCAAACCGGCGCCCAATGCCGCCGCGACGGGCACGTATTACCTTCAGGCTGGCGCCTTCCGCGGCGAAAACGACGCGGAATCGCTCAAGGCCCGCATCATCCTGCTGGGCTTGCCCGTGGCCGTGCAGAAGGCGGACCTGAACGGCAAGCCCATCAACCGCGTCAGGGTGGGGCCGTTCGCGCGCCTGGACGACATGAACCGCGCCCGCGGCAGGCTGGGCGAGAACAAGATCGAAACCGCGGTGGTGCGCCAGTAGGGGCGCCCGGCGGTGGTTTGCATTGAACTAATCCGGCCCCGAGCCTGTCTGTAGCTTTTTACTCAGGAACCTCATCCATGCTGTCCCCCAAGCTCATCCGCATCCTGGCAGCCGCCGCGCTGACCGCCACGGCGTTCTTCAGCCCGGTCAGCCATGCTCAAGGCGCCCAGCAGTACGTGCCCATCAATCCGCCGCTGCCCTCGGACACCCCGGGCAAGGTCGAGGTCCTGGAGTTCTTTGCCTACACCTGCCCGCATTGCGCGTCCATGGAACCCATGGTTGAAGACTGGGCCAAGACCGCCCCGTCCGATGTGGTGCTCAAGCAAGTTCCCATCGCCTTCAATGCCGGCATGAAGCCGTTGCAGCAGCTTTACTACACGCTGCTGGCCATGGACCGTCCCGACCTGCATCCCAAGGTCTTCACCGCCATCCACGGCGAGCACAAGCGCCTGTTCGACAAGAAGGCCATGGGCGACTGGATCGCGACACAAGGCGTGGACCGCGCCAAGTTCGACTCGGTGTTCGATTCGTTCAGCGTGCAGGCCCAAGTGCAGCGCGCCAACCAGCTTGCCGACGCCTACCGCATCGAGGGCACGCCCTCGTTTGCCGTCGGCGGCAAGTTCATGACCTCGCCGGTCATGGCGGGCAACAGCTACGAAGGCGCCCTGAAGGAAGTGGACCGCCTGATCCCGATGGCGCGCAACAAGTAAGCCCCGCGCCGCCCCCGCATTCAGACGCCCCGAGCCTCACGGCCGGGGCGTCTTGCTTTTGGGGTGCGGTTTTTGGCGTGTTTGCAGGGGGGCCGCGCTACACTTTCGCCACAAGAATTCGCCGCATCGACGGCATCAAACGGGTGGAAGACAAATGAAAAAGCAATTCCTGCGCAGCCGCGCGGCGTTGAGCCTGGGCCTGGGCCTGTGTTTCGCGTCGGGCGCACACCTGGCCCATGCCAGCGCCGCCGACGGCGTGAAGATCGGCGTGCTGACGGACATGGCCGGCGTCACCGCCGACGCCACCGGCAAGGGCTCCGTGGAAGCCGCCCGGCTGGCCATCGAGGAAATGGGCGGCACCCTGCTGGGCAAGCCCATCTCGCTGGTATCGGGAGACCACCAGCATCGCCCCGACATCGGCAGCAGCATGGTCCGCAAGTGGTACGACACGGACGGCGTGGACGTGGTGGTGGACGTGCCCAACTCATCGGTCGCGCTGGCGGTGCAGGGCATCGCGCGGGAAAAGAAAAAACTGGTGCTGTTCTCCAGTCCCGGCACGACCGCGCTGTCGCAGGCGCAATGCTCGCCTTACGGCGTGCAATGGACCTACACGACCTATGCGCTGTCGCGCGGCACGGCAACCGCCGTCGTCAAAGAGGGCAACAAGCGCTGGTTCATCCTGGCGTCCGACTACGCCTTCGGCAAGCAGCTGGCCGCCGACACCGAGACCGTCGTGAAGGCAAACGGCGGCGAGGTGGTCGGCACCGTCTTCCATCCGCTGAATGCACCGGACTTCGCATCGTTCCTGCTGCAGGCGCAAGGCTCCAAGGCGCAGATCATCGCCATCGCCAACGCGGGCGGCGACACCATATCGGCCATCAAGCAGGCGGCGGAATTCGGCGTGGGCGGCACGCAGCAGCTGGCGGCGATGCTGCTGCTGCTGACCGACGTGCACAGCCTGGGCCTGCAGGCCGCGCAAAAGACCTACCTGACCGTGCCGTCGTATTGGGACATGAATGACGGCACGCGCGCCTTCACCAAGAAGTTCGAAGCGCGCGTGGGCCGCCCGCCTACCTTCCTGCAGGCCGGCGTCTACAGCTCGGTGCGCCACTATCTGCAAGCGGTGAAGGCCGCCGGCACGGTGGACGCCGACGCGGTGATGGCCAAGATGAAGTCGCTGCCCATCGACGACCCCTTCAGCCTGAACGCGCATATCCGCGCCGACGGCCTGGTGGTGCGCGACATGATGCTCGCGCAGGTGAAGACACCCGCGCAGTCCAAGGCGCCCTGGGACTATTACAACGTCGTGCGGACCATTCCTGGCGACACCCTGGCCTGGCCGCTGTCGGAAAGCCAATGCCCGCTGGCCAAGCAATGACGCAGGCGCTGGCTCTGGCCGACTTCGGCAGCTTCTACGCGGGCGGCAGGCAGGTGTGCATCCACGGGCTGCCCAAGCGCGACATTGCCTTCACGCAAAGCGCGTCGCTGGCCTATGACCCCAACGGCCTGTATCACTTCGAACAGGCTTACGTGCAGTACTTCATCCCGGCGCGGCTGGCGCATCCGCTGCCCGTCGTGCTGCTGCACGGCGGCGGCATGACGGGCGCGATGTGGGAACAGACGCCGGACGGCCGGCCGGGCTGGGTGCAGCATTTCCTGCGCCAGGGGCATGCGGTGTATGTCGTGGACAATGTGGAGCGCGGGCGCGCCGGCTGGGCGCCGTTCGCGCAAGTCTGGCCGGAGCCGCCCATCATCCGCAACGCCGAGGAAAGCTGGTCACTGTTCCGCTTCGGGCGCGCCGAGGATTTCGAGGCGCGGCGCGCGTTCGCGGGGCAGCGCTTTCCCGTCGCCGCCTTCGACAGCTTCATCCGCCATGCCGTGCCGCGCTGGCTGGGCAACAACGACGCTGCATTGCAGGGCTTCTGCGCCGTGCTGGACCGCGTCGGGCCCTGCCTGGTGCTCGCGCACAGCCATGGCGGCGAGGTCGCGTACCGCGCGCTGCATGCGCGGCCGGAGCTGGTGCGCGGCGTGATCGGCATCGAGCCGTCCGGGTTTTCCAAAGAGGTCGTGTCCGCCAGCGTGGCGGGCAAGCCGTTCCTGTTCGTTTACGGCGACTATCTGGACGCCACGCCGCTCTGGCAGACACTGTGCGCGAGCGGCGCCGAATACGCCGGTGAACTGGCGCGCCAGGGCGCTCGCGTGCAAACGTGGCGCCTGGCCGACATGGGCATCGCCGGCAATTCGCACATGCCCATGATGGACGACAACAGCGACGACATCGCCGCGCGCATCGGCGCGTGGATACGCGGCGCGGCGGCCTGACGGCGCCGCGCGCGCATCGCTCAGTCCTTGACGGCGGCGGCCTGCTCGAACGCCTGCGCCAGGTCGGCGATGATGTCCTCGGGCGATTCCAGGCCGATGTGCAGGCGGACCAGCGCGTTGTCGCCTTCGCCCCAGTAGCGATGCTTGGACAGGTCCTTGGGCGACACGAGCTGCACCAGGCTTTCGTATCCACCCCACGAGAAGCCGATGCCGAACAGGGTCAGCGCATCCACGAACTGACGCGCCGCGGCGGGCGACAGGCGCAGTTCCACCGACAGCATGCCGTTCGAGCCCAGGCAGTCGCGCTGCCACAAGGCGTGGCCGGGATCTTCCGGCCAGGCGGGGTGGAACAGGCGCACGGTTTCGGGGCGGCTTTTCAGGAATTCGCACACCTGCATGGCATGGCGCGCGTGCTGGGCCATGCGGATGGGCATGGTGCGCACGCCGCGCAGCGCCAGCCAGGCGTCGTCCGCGCTGATGGAGTAGCCCATCGCGTACTGGGTGCGGTTCAGTTTCCTGGCGATGGTCTCGTCGTTGGTGACGACGGCGCCCAGCATCAGGTCGGAGTGGCCGCCCACGTACTTGGTGCCCGCGATCACGGACACTTGCGCGCCCAGCGTCAGCGGCCGGTAGATATAGCCCGAGCCCCAGGTATTGTCGGTGGCCAGCACGAGGTCATGGCTTTGCGCGAAGGCGGCCATCTTGCCCATGTCCAGCATCTCGAACAGCAGCGAACCGGGAGACTCCACATACAGCAGCGTGGTGTTGGGGCGTACCAGGGCTTCGAGGTCTTCGCCGGCCGCGAAGTAGGTGATGTCGATGTTCAGGCGTTTCAGGACGGCATCGTCCAGTTCGCGCATGGGACCGTATACGCAGTCCGAGATCAGGGCGTGATCGCCCGCCGAGCACAGGGCCAGCATGACCATCGTCATGGCCGACAGGCCCGAGGACGCCAGATAGCAGTGCGTCCCCCCTTCCAACTGCGTGAAGACTTCTTCCAGCGCGGCATGCGTGTCCATGCCCATGCGCCCGTACGTAGACGCCCGGCCGCCGGCGGCCTTGCTGCGCTGCGCGTTTTCCAGCGCCGCGATATTGGCGAAGCGCACCGTGCTGGCCCGCATGGGCGGCAGCGGCACCGGCGCCGTGCCGGTCTCGGGGTTGAACGGGGCGGTGCCCGCGTGCTGGAGAACCGTATCGATGTGTTTGGTAGGCATCTTCAAGGGGTGCGACAAAACCGGGGAAACCAAACCATATCAGGACGCGGGAACAATTTCAGCTTATCCAGCTTACCGTCTCGGACAATTCGGCCCGCCGGGTGCGGTAGCTGTTGGCGGCGTGCGCCGCGTCCGGATAGCCGAACGAAATGCCGCAGACCACGCGGCGGTCAGGCCCGATGCCCAGGACTTCGCGCAGCACTTCCGGGTACATCGCCAGCGACGCCTGCGCCACGGTGGCGACGCCGTTGGCCTGCGCCGCCAGCAGAAAATTGGCGACATAGCCGCCGCAGTCCATCGCGCCGTATTCGCCCAGGGCCTCGTCGGTCGTGACGATGGCGACGTGCGGCGCGTCGAACAGCGCGAAGTTGCGCATCTCCTGGCGGCGGTAGGCCTCGCGGTCGCCGCGCGCCACGCCGACCGCGCCGTAGAGCTGGAAGCCCGATTCGCGGCGGCGGGCCAGGTAGTCGCCCCGGTACTCGCGCGGAAAGGGAAAGTCGGGGATGAAGCCCGCGTGCTCCGCGCGGCGCCGCAGCGCGTCGGCCAGCCGCCGCGTGCCCGCGCCCTCGGTGATGGCCACCTGCCAAGGCTGGCAGTTGCACCAGGACGCCGTCCGCTGCGCCAGGCTCAGGATGCGCTCGATGGTGTCGCGAGGCACCGGCTCGGGCAGGAATGCGCGGCAGCTATGGCGCGCATGCAGCCAGGCTTCAAGCGGGGCGTCGGCGGGTTCGGGGGAAGCCAAATCGGTATGGGCAGCGGCGGGGGTCATGGTCGGTCTGTCTCCTGTTCTGGCGGGCTTTGCCCTTATGATGCCACTGTCCGCCGGGCATCGGCCCGCCGGCCCGTTACTGGCGAGATCCCATGCTGCCCTTCGACACCCTGATCGCATTCTTCGGCATTGCCGTGCTGCTGGCCCTGACGCCGGGGCCGGACAATATCTTCGTGCTGATGCAATCGGCCATCTGGGGCCGCAAGGCGGGCATGTTCGTGGTGCTGGGCCTGTGCACCGGGCTGCTGGGCCACACGGCCGCCGTGGCGGTGGGGCTGGCCGCGGTGTTTGCGGCGTCGCCCATGGCCTTCACGGTGCTCAAGCTGGCGGGCGCGGCCTACCTGGCCTGGCTGGCGTGGCAGATCCTGCGCGCGCCGGTCGACGCCGACGCCGGCAGCCGTCCCGAGCCCATGCGGCCCGGCGCCCTGTACCGGCGCGGCATCGTCATGAACCTGACCAATCCCAAGGTCCTGCTGTTCTTCTTCGCCTTCCTGCCGCAGTTCACCTCACCCGCACTGGGCCCCGTGGGGCTGCAGACCATGCAGCTGGGCGCGGTCTTCATGGTGTCGACACTGCTGGTGTTCGGGGCGATTGCGTTCTTCTCGGGCGCGTTCGGCGAACTGCTGCAGCGCTCGGCGACCGCCAAGCGCTGGCTGAACCGCATCGCCGCACTGGTGTTCGTGGGGCTGGCGCTGCGGCTGGCGACGTCGACCCGTTAAAACGTCGCGCGGCGCCCGCCGCGCCGGCCGCCCCCGCCGCTCAGGCCGGATCCGGCCGGCTCGGCGCGGGCAGGCCCGTTCACACTCGATCAGGCCCGCTCAAGCAGCCTTGAACCGCACGATGCCATCCGCGTCCTGGGCGCGCGTCAACTTGCCTTCGAAGTACAGCGCGTGCAAGTGCGCCAGCGCCTCGCCCATGGCGAAGGTAAGCTGGTGCAGGTCCAGCTTGCGCTTGAACAGCACCGGCACGATGTCCGACGTGGACTGCGGTGCGGCGGAACAGGCTTCCAGCACCTCGGCCAGCCGGTCGCGGTGATGCTCGTGCTGCTGCGCGATGCGTTCATGCAAGCCCTTGAAGGGACGGCCGTGCGACGGCAGCACCAGGGTGTCGTCGGGCAGTCCGTCGTAGCCGTCGAGCGAACGCAGGTACAAGGGCAGGGAATTGGCGTCGGGTTCGTAATCGAACACGCTGATGTTGGTGGAAATGCGCGGCAACACCATGTCGCCGGAAATCAGCACCTTCAGGTCCGGAGAATACAGCGAAGCATGCTCGGGCGCGTGGCCGTAGCCCACGATGACGCGCCAGTCGCGCCCGCCGATGCGGACCTGGTCGCCGTGCATGATGCGGGTATAGCGCGACGGCACCGAAGGCACCAGGTTGGGATAGTAGTTGGCGCGCTGGCGGATCTGCTCTTGCGCGTCAGGGTCGGTCAGGCCGTGACGGGCGAAATGCTCGACCGCCGCCTGTCCGCCCGGCCCCGCGCCGGCGTCGCTACGGCGCGACGACCAGAGCGACGCCACCATGTAGTCGGTCATCGTCATCCACAGCCGGGCGTTCCAGCGTTCACACAGCCAGTGGGCCAGGCCGATGTGGTCGGGATGCATGTGGGTGACCAGCACGCGCAGCACGGGCAGGCCGTCCAGCTCGTTCCTGAACACGTCTTCCCATAACGTCTTCACCTCGTCGCGGGAAATACCGCAATCGACGATGGTCCAGCCATCCTTGCCGTCGATGTTGTCGCGCAGCAGCCATAGGTTGATATGATCCAGCGCGAACGGCAGCGGCATCCGGATCCATTTGACGCCGTCGGCCACGACGTGCGCGCGGCCGGCTTCGGGCTGGAAGTCCGCCCAGGGATACTGCAGCTTTTGTTCGTTGGGGTTCATTGCCTCTCGCTCCACGCTTGACGATCAGGTCAAGTCATCATAATTTACGTTTACGTAAACTGCCACACGTCGCATGCCCTCGTCAACCTGGACCATCTCCGAACTCTCCCGCGAGTTCGACGTCACGCCCCGCACGATCCGCTTCTATGAAGACCAGGGTATCGTCAGCCCGGCGCGCGAGGGGCGCAACCGCATCTTCGGCCCGCGCGACCGCACGCGCCTGAAACTGGCCTTGCGCGGCAAGCGGCTGGGGCTGCAACTGTCCGAGATCCTGACTCTCATCGACATGTACGACGGGCCCGGCGACACCGAGGTGCAGCTTCGGCAATACCTGGCCGTGCTGGAACAGCACCGCGCCACGCTGGAGCAGCAGCGCCGCGACATCGAGGACACCCTGCAGGAAATCGCGCAGCAGGAGCGGCAGTGCCGCGGACTGCTGGCGCAGAAGCCATAGGCGGCGCGCACATGGCCGCCCTGCAGACCGTCGCGCTCTTCATCCTGACCGCGCTGGCCGAAATCGTCGGCTGCTACCTGCCTTACCTGTGGCTGCGCAAAGGCCATTCCATCTGGCTGCTGGCGCCGGCCGCGTTCAGCCTGGCGCTGTTCGCGTGGCTGCTGACCCTGCATCCCACGGCCTCCGGCCGCGTTTACGCCGCGTATGGCGGCGTCTATATCGGCATGGCGCTGCTGTGGCTGTGGGCCGTGGACGGCGTGCGTCCCAGCGCGAGCGACTGGATCGGCGTGGGCCTGTGCCTGGCCGGCATGCTGGTGATCATGTTCGGGCCGCGCGGCACATGAACACGCCGCGGCCCGCGTAGCCAAAAAAAAGCGCGCGTGCCCCGAAGGGCCGCGCGCTTTTGCCATGCGCCGCCGCTTACTCGGCCTTGATATTGCCTTCCTTGATGATGCGCGCGTTGTTCGCGAACTCGGCCTGCACCTGCTTGACGAAGGCCTCGCCCGTGGCGGTGCCCGGCTGCAGGTAGGACTTGGCCAGCAGTTCCTGGAACTCGGCGCTGGCCACGGCCTTGGCCAAGGCGGCCTGCAAGGGCTCCGAGACGGCCGGCGGCAGATTGGCGGGCGCGAAGATGCCGAAGTTGGAGTAATACTGCGCCTGCGGCAGCTTGAGCTCGGCCATTGTCGGCACGTCCGGCCAGGCGGCCAGGCGTTGCGGCGCCATCACGGCCAGCGGCTTCAAGGCGCCGTTGGCCACGTGCGGCAGCACGACGTCGCTATTGACCACCAGCAGCTCCACGACGCCGCCCAGGCCGTCGGTCAGCGCCTGGCTGTTGCCCCGGTAAGGCACATGCAGCATCTTGGTGCCCGTCTGCGTGGTCACCGCCGCCATGCCGATATGCGCCACCGTGCCTTGGCCCGGCGTGCCATAGCGCACACCTTCGGGGTGCGACTTGGCGTAGTCGATCAGGCCCGCGAAATCCTTCACCGGTAACGCCTTGGTCGCCACGATCGCAACAGGCGCCACGGCCACGCTGGCCACCGGCGTCAGGTCCTTCATCGGGTCGTAGTTGGTCTTGGCCAGATGCGGGAAGATCGTCAGCGGACTGGTCGAGGCCAGCAGCAGCGTGGTGCCGTCCGGCTGCGCGCGCGCCACGAAGTCCGTGCCCACGGACGCGCCCGCGCCCGGCTTGTTTTCGACGATGACGGTCACGTTGGCTTCCTTGCGCAACGCGTCGCCCAGGCGGCGCCCGATCGCGTCGGCGCTGCCGCCGGCGGTGTAGGGCACCACCACGGTGACAGGCTTGGCCGGCCAGCCCTGCGCCATTGCGCCGCTTGCCATGATTGCCAGCGCCGCCCCCGCGGCCTTGATCAGCAATGTCTTCTTTTTCATATCGTCCTGGTGATGTTGCACAGCACTACGTTGGGATAAAGCGGACCGCGGTAAAGCACATCAGGCAAGGTAGCGCTGCGCCAGGCGAACCCAGTACGACGCACCCGCCGGAATCAAAGCATCATTGAAGTCATAGCTGGCGTTGTGCAGCATGCAGGGGCCCAGGCCGTGGCCCGCCATGCGGTGCTCGCCGTCGCCGTTGCCCAGGAACACATAGCAGCCCGGCTTTTCCTGCAACAGGAAGGCGAAGTCTTCGGAGGCCATCGCCGGTTCGATCACCAGCGCGCGGTCCTCGCCCACGACATCGCGCATGACGTCCATGCAGAACTCGGTCTCGGCCACGGTGTTGACCAGCGCCGGATAGCGGCGCTCGAAGAACACGTCGGCCTCGCAGCCGTGCGCCGCGGCGATGTTGCCCGCGATCTCGTTCATGCGGCGTTCGATCAGGTCGACCACCTCCGTGCGGTACGCCCGCACCGAGCCGCCCAGCCATGCCGTGTTCGGAATGACGTTGATGACGCTGCCGCCGGCCTGCACCTGGGTGATCGACAGCACGGCGGCGTCGAGCGGCCGCTTGCTGCGGGTCAGGATGGTCTGCAGCGACTGGCCGATGGCGAACAGCGCGGGCACCGGATCGTTGCAGTCCTGCGGCGCGGCGGCGTGGCCGCCCTTGCCCTTGACGGTGATCTTGAAGCCATTGGCGGCGGCCATCATGGGGCCGGAACAGACACCGAAGGAGCCGGCAGGCAGGCCCGGCCAGTTGTGCATGCCGAACACGGCCTCGCAGGGGAAGCGGGTGAACAGGCCGTCCTGGATCATGGCGCGGCCGCCCGCGCCGCCTTCCTCGGCCGGCTGAAAGCACAGATACACCGTGCCGTCGAAGCCGCCCTCGGTCTGCAGGTGCCGGGCCGCGGCAAGCAGCATGGCGGTGTGCCCGTCATGGCCGCAGCCGTGCATCTTGCCCTCATGGCGCGAGCGGTGGCCGAACTGGTTTTCTTCCTGCATGGGCAGCGCGTCCAGGTCGGCGCGCAGCATGATGGCGCGGTCCGACGTGCCGCGCCTGATCACCCCGACCACGCCCGTCTTGGCGATGCCGGTATGCGTTTCGATGCCCCATCCGCGCAGCGCATCCGCCACCACCTTGGCCGTGCGGTGCTCTTCGTAGCAAAGCTCGGGATGCATGTGGATGTCGCGCCGCAGCGCCACAATTTCGTCCAGATTGGATAGTTCGAGCACGGCAAACTCCGTCGCGATGATTCAGGATTCAAGGATTGGCTGGGATATTACCCATCGTCGGCCCGGGGAAAACCGGCAACATCCTAGGGATAACCCGACTCCAATTTACGTTTACGTAAACGTAATATTTGCAGTGCATCATTGCGCGGCGGCGGTGGATCGGCGCATGATGAGCCACGAGGCGGCCGCAAGGCGCCGATGGCGGGCGCCCATAAAAATGTAAGTACCCACTATCACGGAGACATCGATGAACCTTCCCGGCCTGAACTTCGACCTGGGCGAAGACCTGGATATGCTGCGCGACGCGGTACGCAACTTCGCGCAGGCCGAAATCGCGCCGCGCGCCGCGGAAGTCGATCGCAGCGACCAGTTCCCCATGGACCTCTGGCGCAAATTCGGTGAACTCGGCGTGCTGGGCATGACGGCCGACGAAGAATACGGCGGCGCCAACATGGGCTATCTGGCCCACATGGTCGCGATGGAGGAAATCTCCCGCGCCAGCGCGTCGGTCGGCCTGTCCTACGGGGCGCATTCCAACCTGTGCGTGAATCAGATCAACCGCAACGGCACGGCCGCCCAGAAGGCGAAGTACCTGCCCAAGCTGATCTCCGGCGAACACGTGGGCGCCCTGGCCATGAGCGAACCCGGCGCCGGATCCGACGTCGTCAGCATGAAGCTGCGCGCCGACAAGAAAGGCGACCGCTACGTGCTGAACGGCACCAAGATGTGGATCACCAACGGCCCCGACGCCGATACGCTGGTCGTCTACGCCAAGACCGATCCCGACGCCCACCAGCGCGGTATTACCGCCTTCCTGGTGGAAAAGGGCTTCAAGGGCTTTTCGGTGGCGCAGAAGCTGGACAAGCTGGGCATGCGCGGCAGCCACACCGGTGAACTGGTGTTCCAGGATTGCGAGATCCCCGAGGAAAACGTGCTGGGCCAGGTCAACGGCGGCGTGAAGGTGCTGATGAGCGGCCTGGACTACGAACGCGCCGTGCTGTCCGGCGGCCCGCTCGGCATCATGCAGGCCGTGATGGACGTGGTCGTCCCTTACATCCATGACCGCAAACAGTTCGGCCAGGCCATCGGCGAATTCCAGCTCATCCAGGGCAAAGTCGCCGACCTGTACACCACCCTGCAGGCCAGCCGCGCCTTCTGCTACCAGGTAGGCAAGAACCTGGACAAGCTGGGCACGGACCACGTCCGGCAGGTGCGCAAGGACTGCGCCGCGCTGATCCTGTACACCGCCGAAAAGGCCACGTGGATGGCGGGCGAGGGCGTGCAGATCCTGGGCGGCAACGGCTACATCAACGAATACCCGGTGGGCCGCCTGTGGCGCGACGCCAAGCTGTACGAGATCGGCGCCGGCACCAGCGAAATCCGCCGCATGCTGATCGGCCGCGAACTCTTCAACGAAACCGCCTGACCGGCCTTCATCGAGCCGCGCCGCCATGATCCGCTTGTCCGATGTCCAGCATATCGAGCAGGCCCCCGCCCCGGGGCCGTCGCCGCTGGATGTCGCGCGCCTGATCCTGGCGGGTTTTGACCGGCACTACGCGCTGTTCCGCTACAGCGCGCAGCGCGCCAAGGCGCTGTTTGAATCCGGCGACTGGCACGGCATCCAGCACCTGTCGCGCGAGCGCATCGAGTACTACGACATGCGGGTGCGCGAGTGCGCGGCCCAGCTCGAAAGCGTGCTGCGGGGCCGGCCGGAAGGCGCCGTGGGCGCCTCCCGGAACGGCGCTGGCAATGGCGCCGCCGCGCCGTCCCTGACCGACGCCCAGACCGCGTTCTGGCAGCAGATCAAGCAGGAATTCGTCGGGCTGCTGGGCGAACACCGCCAGCCCGAATGCGCCGAGACCTTCTTCAATTCGGTGTCGTGCCGGCTGCTGCACCGCGACTATTTCCATAACGACTTTCTCTTCGTCCGGCCCGCGATCGCCACCGACTACCTGGACAGCAGCACGCCGTCGTACCGGGTGTACTACCCGGCAACGGACGGGCTGGAAAAAAGCCTGATCCGGATGGTGGCGGACTTTGGCCTGGCCCTGCCCTTCGAAGACCTGCCGCGCGACACCCGGCTGCTGGCGCGCGCGGCGGTCTCGCAGTTGCGCACGCTGTTGCCGCGCCACGTGGGCCGGCGCATCGCCACCGACTGTCAGATCCACGCGCTGGGCTCGCTGTTCTTCCGCAACAAGGGCGCCTACATCGTCGGCCGCCTGATCAACCAGACCACCGTCTATCCCTTCGCGCTGGCGCTGACGCGCAATCCCGCCGGACAGGTCGTGCTGGACGCGCTGCTGCTGGGGTCCGACGACCTGAGCACACTGTTCAGCTTTACCCGTGCCTATTTCCTGGTGGACATGGAAACGCCGGCCGCGGTGGTGAACTTCCTGGCCAGCCTGCTGCCGCGCAAGCCCAAGGCCGAGCTCTACACCATGATCGGCCTGCAGAAGCAGGGCAAGACACTGTTCTACCGCGATTTCCTGCACCACCTGGCGCATTCGCGCGATGCGTTCGACATCGCACCCGGCATCAAGGGCATGGTGATGTGCGTGTTCACCCTGCCGTCCTATCCCTATGTGTTCAAGCTGATCAAGGACCACATCGACAAGGACGGCATGGACCACGCCACGGTGCGGCGCAAGTACCAGATGGTGAAGCTGCACGACCGCGTGGGCCGCATGGCCGACACCTGGGAATACTCGCAGGTGGCGCTGCCGCGCGAGCGCTTCGCCCCCGCGCTGCTGGACGAACTGCGCCGGCTGGTGCCCAGCCTGATCGAAGAAACCGCCGACACGGTGGTCATCCGCCACGTCTACATCGAACGGCGGATGACGCCGCTAAACCTCTATCTGCGCCATGCCTCGGACGCGCTGCTGGAGCCGGCCGTGCGCGAATACGGGGACGCCATCCGCCAACTGGCCGCGGCCAATATCTTCCCCGGCGACATGCTTTACAAGAATTTCGGCGTCACGCGCCTGGGCCGGGTCGTCTTTTATGACTACGACGAAATCCAGCGCATGACCGAAATGAACTTCCGGCGCATTCCGCCGGCCCCCAACGAAGAAGCGGAAATGGCGTCGGAACCCTGGTACGCCATCGGACCGAACGACGTGTTTCCCGAAGAATTCGGCCGCTTCCTGCTGGGCGACGCGCGTGTGCGAGCCGCCTTCCTGCGCCACCATGCCGACCTGCTGGAACCGGAATGGTGGCAGGCCTGCCGCGCCCACGTCGCGCAGGGCCGGATTGAAGAATTTTTCCCTTACGATACAGACAGACGCCTGCGCTCAGAACGCCCTTCGAGCGGCAACGCGGTGTTGTAACTCAGACGCTGTCCCGACCCCTACAGGAGCTAGTCATGTCAGATCCCATCGTTATCGTTTCCGTCGCCCGCACGCCCATGGGCGGCATGCTGGGCAGTCTGTCCGGCCTGGCCGCGCACGAGCTGGGCGCGGTGGCCATCAAGGCCGCCATCGAACGCGCCGGCATCAAGGCCGAGCAAGTCGACGAAGTCATCATGGGCAACGTGCTGCAGGCCGGCCAGGGCCAGGCGCCCGCGCGCCAGGCGGCGCTGGGCGCGGGCCTGCCGCTGGGCGTGGCGTGCACCACGATCCACAAGGTATGCGGCTCGGGCCTGAAGGCCGCCATGTTCGGCCATGACCTGCTGGCGGCCGGCAGCGCCGAAGTCGTCGTCGCCGGCGGCCAGGAAAGCATGAGCAATGCGCCCTACCTGCTGCTCAAGGCCCGCCAGGGCTATCGCTTCGGCCACAACACCGTGTATGACCACATGGCGCTGGACGGCCTGGAAGACGCCTACGACAAGGGCAAGGCCATGGGCGTGTTCGCCGAGGACTGCGCCGCCAAGTACGAGTTCACCCGCGAACAGCAGGACGCGTTCTCGCTGGAATCGCTGCGCCGCGCCCGCGCCGCTTCGGAAGACGGCAGCTTCAAGTGGGAAATCGCCCCCGTCACCGTGGCCGGCCGCAAGGGCGACACCGTGATCGACACCGACGAAGCGCCAACGAAGGCCATGCCGGAAAAGATCCCGTCGCTCAAGCCCGCGTTCAAGAAGGACGGCACCATCACCGCCGCCAATTCGTCGTCGATCTCCGACGGCGCCGCGGCCATGGTGCTGATGCGCGCATCCACCGCCGAAAAACTCGGCGTCAAGCCGCTGGCCCGCATCGTCGCGCACAGCCAGCATTCGCAGGAACCCGGCTGGTTCACCACCGCCCCCGTGGGCGCGCTGAAGAACCTGTTCGCCAAGACCGGCTGGAAGGCCGAGGACGTGGACCTGTACGAGATCAACGAAGCCTTCGCGGTGGTCACCATGGCCGCCATGACCGACTTCAAGCTCCCGCACGACAAGGTCAACGTCCATGGCGGCGCCACGGCGCTGGGCCACCCCATCGGCGCATCGGGCGCGCGCCTGATGGCCACGCTGGTCGGCGCGCTGCGCAAGACCGGCGGCAAGCGCGGCGTGGCCACGCTGTGCATCGGCGGCGGTGAAGCCGTCGCGATGGCCATCGAGATGGTCTAAGGACCGGCTTGGGAGACGGGCCCACGCCCGCCTCCCAAGATGGATTCCGCTGCGCCTTTTCGGCATTGCACACACCGCGGCGGGTCGGCCGCGGGCCATGCAGGAAAGGCGCAACGAAATCCAGGACCCCGAATCGACAAGAATGCCCGGCCCACCGGGCAGCGAGACAAACCGCTCACAGAGCGCCCATAACTTCCAATCAAGCAGGACGGGTGGTACCCCATGCCCATCATCGAATCCCGCATCAACACGCGGTCCCAGGACTACACCGACAATGCGCGCGCCATGCAGGCGCAGCTCGACGATCTGAACCAGAAGCTGGCGCAGACCGCGCTGGGCGGCAGCGAAGCCGCGCGCGCCAAGCACGTGGCGCGCGGCAAGCTGCTGCCGCGCGACCGCGTCGAAAACCTGATCGACCCGGGCACGCCGTTCCTGGAACTGTCGCCCATGGCCGCGCACGACATGTATGACGGCGACGCGCCAGGCGCGGGCGTCATCACCGGCATCGGCCGCGTGTCGGGCACGGAATGCGTGATCGTCTGCAACGACGCCACGGTCAAGGGCGGAACGTACTACCCGATGACGGTCAAGAAGCACCTGCGCGCGCAGGAGATCGCCGCGCAGAACCATCTGCCCTGCGTGTACCTGGTGGACTCCGGCGGCGCCAACCTGCCGCAGCAGGACGAGGTCTTTCCCGACCGCGAACACTTCGGCCGCATCTTCTACAACCAGGCCCAGATGTCGTCGCAAGGCATTTCGCAGATCGCCGTGGTGATGGGTTCATGCACCGCTGGCGGCGCGTACGTGCCCGCCATGAGCGACGAGTCGATCATCGTGAAGAACCAGGGCACCATCTTCCTGGGCGGTCCGCCGCTGGTGAAGGCCGCCACGGGCGAGGAAGTCAGCGCCGAAGACCTGGGCGGCGGCGACGTGCACACGCGCCTGTCCGGCGTGGTGGACCATCTGGCCGCCAACGACATGCACGCGCTGCAACTGGCGCGCAACGCCGTGGCGCGGCTGAACCGCAAGAAGCCCCAGCCGCTGGCCACGATACCGGTGCGCGAACCGCGCTACGACCCCAGCGAACTGAACGGCATCATCCCCGCCGACACGCGCAAGCCCTATGACGTGCGCGAAGTCATCGCGCGCATCGTGGACGGCTCCGAGTTCGACGAATTCAAGGCGCGCTTCGGCCCCACGCTGATCACCGGCTTCGCGCACATCCACGGCATGCCCGTGGGCATCGTGGCGAACAACGGCATCCTGTTTTCCGAGTCCGCGCAGAAGGGCGCGCACTTCATCGAACTGTGCGCGCAGCGCAAGATCCCGCTGGTGTTCCTGCAGAACATCACGGGCTTCATGGTGGGCCGCAAGTACGAAAACGAAGGCATCGCGCGCCACGGCGCGAAGATGGTGACCGCCGTGGCCACCGCCGCGGTGCCGAAGTTCACCGTGCTGATCGGCGGCTCGTTCGGCGCCGGCAACTACGGCATGTGCGGCCGCGCTTACTCGCCGCGCATGCTGTTCATGTGGCCCAACGCCCGCATCTCGGTCATGGGCGGCGAACAGGCGGCCAGCGTGCTGGCCACCGTCAAGCGCGACGGCATCGAAGCGCGCGGCGGCCAATGGTCCGCCGACGAAGAGAACGCCTTCAAGGCGCCGATCCGCGAACAGTACGAACGCGAAGGCCATCCTTACTACGCCACCGCGCGGCTGTGGGACGACGGCATCATCGCGCCGGCCGACACCCGCCGCGTGCTGGGGCTGGCGCTGTCGGCCGCGTTGAACGCGCCCATCGAGGACACGCGCTTCGGCGTCTTCCGCATGTAGGGTTTCGCGCCCGCAGCACCGCAGTTCAAGAAGAATGACAGCCAGGATGACATCCATGTTCGATACTCTGCTGATTGCCAACCGCGGCGAAATCGCCTGCCGCGTCGCCGCCACCGCCCGCCGCATGGGCATCCGCACCGTCGCCGTTTATTCGGATGCCGACGCCAACGCGCGCCATGTCGCCGCCTGCGACCAGGCGGTGTACATCGGCGGCTCCGAGCCGCGCGCCAGCTATCTGCGCGCCGACGCCATCCTGCAGGCCGCGCGCGACACCGGCGCGGGTGCCATTCACCCCGGCTACGGCTTTCTGTCGGAAAACGAGGCCTTCGCGGAAGCCGCCGAGAAGGCCGGCATCGCCTTCGTCGGCCCGCCGGCATCCGCCATCGCCGCCATGGGCAGCAAGTCCGCCGCCAAGTCCCTGATGGAAAAGGCCGGCGTGCCGCTGGTGCCCGGCTATCACGGCGACAACCAGGATCCGCAGTTCCTCAAGACGCAGGCCGACGCCATCGGCTACCCCGTGCTGATCAAAGCCAGCGCGGGCGGCGGCGGCAAGGGCATGCGCGTCGTGGAATCGTCCGGCGCCTTCCTGGACGCGCTGGCCTCTTGCCAGCGCGAAGCCGCGTCCAGCTTTGGCGACGACCGCGTGCTGATCGAACGCTATCTGCAAAAGCCGCGCCACATCGAAATCCAGGTGTTCGCGGACACCCATGGCAACTGCGTCTACCTGTTCGAACGCGACTGCTCGGTGCAGCGCCGCCACCAGAAAGTCATCGAAGAGGCGCCCGCCCCCGGCATGACCGAGGAACGCCGCCGCGCCATGGGCGAAGCGGCAGTCGCCGCCGCGCGCGCCGTGGGCTATGTGGGCGCGGGCACGGTCGAATTCATCTCCGAACCCGACGGCCGCTTCTACTTCATGGAAATGAACACGCGCCTGCAGGTCGAGCATCCGGTGACCGAGATGATCACCGGCCACGATCTGGTGGAATGGCAGCTGCGCGTGGCCGCCGGCCAGCCGCTGCCGGCGCGCCAGGAAGACCTGCGCATCAACGGCCACGCCATCGAGGCACGCATCTACGCCGAGAACCCCGAAAAGGGCTTCCTGCCGTCCATCGGCACGCTGGCCTACCTGGGCCTGCCCCCGCATACCGCGTTCGCCAACGGCGAGATCCGCGTCGACGGCGGGGTGCGCATGGGCGACACCATTACCCCGTTCTACGACCCCATGATCGCCAAGCTGATCGTGCATGGCGCCGACCGCGACCAGGCCCGCGCCCGCATGCTGCAGGCGCTGGCCCAGACGCAGGCCGTGGGCGTGCAGACCAACGTCGCCTTCCTGTCGCGCCTGATGAAGGACAGCGCCTTTGCCGCCGCCGACCTGGACACCGGACTCATCGAGCGCCAGCGCGCCACGCTGTTGCCCGAACCCGAGGCTGCCAGCGCATCGACGCTGGCCCTGGCCTCCGCGGCGGTGCTGGTGCGCCAGGGCCTGGCCCAGCCGGGCCAGCAGGCGGCGGGCAAGGGTCCGGGCGACCCCTGGGACGCGCGCGACGGATGGCGGCTGGGCAACCAGTACCAGCGCCACCTGCAATGGGTCGATAACGGCGAGACCCGCCGCGTCGCGGTGGCCCGGCAGAGTGGGGCCTGGACCCTGGACACGGGCGCCGGTCCGCAGGCCTTCCTGTGGCGCTCGCACGCCAGCGCCAACCCGAACCTGGCCTATGGCCTGCGCATCACCCTGGAAGGCCATGAAAGCGCCGGCACGGTGGTCCTGCACGCCGACCGCGCCTACGTGTTCGGTGAAGGCGGCGTGCACGTCCTGGACCTCTACGACGCGCTGACGCACTCCCAGGACACGCAGGGCGACCACGGCGCGGGCCTGGCCGCGCCCATGCCCGGCAAGATCATCTCGATTTCGGTCAAGGCCGGCGACACGGTGGAAAAGGGCCAGCCGCTACTCGTCATGGAAGCCATGAAGATGGAACACACGATTTCGGCGACCGCGGATGGCAAGGTGGCGGAAGTGTTCTATGGGGTAGGCGACCAGGTGACCGAGGGCGCGGAGCTGGTGGCGATCGAGTAACACCTCGCGGGCTAGGGCCGGGAGGGGCGTTCGGGCTGCGGCTGCGGGCTGCGACTCTGGGCTCCGCCTCCCGGCTGCGGCTCCGGCTGCGGCTCCGGGCTCCGGAATCCGAACTCCGGCCGGTCTGGCGGAAGCGGGCGCCGCGTCCCGAGGGAGCCGCCCGGTTTAGCTGGCCGTCAGCCCCCGACGCCTAGAATCGGGCTCTCGCCCGCAGCCCCGCATCCCCTCCATGCCCGCCCCCGACTCCCCCAGTCCGCTTTCCCGCCCCCCATTCCTGCACTTCCTGTTCGCGCGCGTCAGCGCGTCGCTGGCGTTCCAGATCGTATCGGTGGCGGTGGGCTGGCAGATCTACGCGCTGTCCGGCAGCGCGATCGACCTGGGCCTGATCGGCCTGGCGCAGTTCCTTCCCATGGCGGCGCTGACACTGGTCGTCGGCCACGTGGCCGACCGCTACGACCGCCGCAAGATCGTCGCCGTCTGCATGGCGCTGGAAGCCCTGGCCACGCTGGTGCTGGCCATCGCCGCATTGCACGGCGTCGGCGGCAAGACGCTGATCTACGCCACCATCATCATCATGAGTTCGGCGCGTGCCTTCGAAGCGCCTACCCTGTCCACGCTGATCCCCGCGGTGGTTCCCCGGGAATGGCTGCCGCGCGCCACCGCCCTGTCATCATCGGGCGGACAGATCGCGCAGATCGCGGGCCCGGCGTTGGGCGGCGTCGGCTACAGCCTGGGAGCAGGGTGGATCTACTGTGTGGCGGCGGCGCTGTACCTGACTGCATTCGCCTCGATCGCCACGCTGGCCATCGACCGCGCGCCCCCCCGCAAAGAGCCCACGACCTGGCGCACCCTGTTCGGCGGCATCACCTTCATCTTCCAGCGCAGGCTGCTGCTGGGCACGCTATCGCTGGACCTGTTCGCCGTGCTGCTTGGCGGCGCTACCGCCTTGCTGCCCATCTTCGCCAAAGACATCTTGAACGCCGGCCCCTGGGCGCTGGGCGCCCTGCGCGCCGCACCGGCCTGCGGTGCCGCGCTGATGTCGCTGACGCTGGCCCGCCTGAGCCTCGGCGAGAACGTCGGGCGGCTGTTGTTCGGTTCGCTGATCGTGTTTGGACTGGCCACCACCGTGTTTGGCCTGTCGACCTCGATACCGTTGTCGGTGGCCGCGCTGGTCGTGCTGGGCGCGGCGGATTCGGTGAGCGTCGTGGTGCGGTCGTCGCTGGTGCAGTTGAATACGCCGGATCACATGCTGGGGCGGGTCAGCGCGGTGAACACGCTGTTCATCGGCGCTTCCAACCAGCTTGGAGAATTCGAATCCGGCCTGACGGCGGCATTGTTCGGGGCCGTGCCGGCGGTGGTGATCGGTGGAATGGGGACGATTGCGGTGGCGGGGTTGTGGATGCGGTGGTTCCCGGAGCTGCGCAGGCTGCGGACGCTGCACGGGAATGAAGCGGCGCCGGGCTGAGGCCAGACCTTCCAATCCATCGCCGGCGCTCGCGCGGCCCTTGCCGGATACCTGTGTATCTTCAGCCCCGGCCTATCGCCAGGCGCCTGCGCCCCCAGCCCTGTTCCGAGCTCCAGATTGCCAAGCCCATGACCGCGATTCCCAACAGTTGCAGACGGCCCAGCCGCTGATCAAAGAACTGCCAGTCAATCAGGATCGCGATCGCCGGATAGATGAACTGAAACACGGCGATCCGGCCGGTGGTCAGGCGCGCCATGCCGGCATACATAAGCGTGTAGGCGGCCGCCGTGTGGATCAGACCCAGGCTCGCCAGCCATACCCATGAAGCGCCCCATTCCGGCCAGCCCAATCGCATAGGCCAGATCCAAAGCACGGCGGTGCCCAATGCGCATTGCCACCACGCAAGCGCTCCTGCGGGGATCTGCCGCAAACGCCGCGCCAGGACCGTCACGCAGGCGGTGCAGAACGCGCCGACCAGGCAAAAAGCGACGCCGATCCAATAGCTCACCTGAGCCGCTTGCGAGGCGGCGGGATGATGCTGCAGCACGCCCGTGGCCAGCACCAGGCCCGCCATCGCGACAAAGACCGAGACAAGGCGCTGCCTGCTGCTGCGTTCATGAAGCCACAGCGCGCCCAGCACCAGCACCCACATCGGCTGCATGTGGAACAGCACCACCGCCATACTGGTCGACGTACGCTCGATCGCCGCGAAGAAAAGCGCCCAGCCGAGCACCATCAGCAAGCTCGCCAGAAGCACCAGATGCCCGGTGGACCGAGTCAGGCGCAGGGCGCGTCCCTGGCCACGAACCAGGATCCACACTGTCAGGCCGGCCAATCCGAATGCGCAGCGAAACCAGGTCGCGGTCAACGCGCTGGCATGGGCCATGTGCACGAACACGCCGATGGTGCCGAGCAGTCCCGCCCCCAGCAGGAACGGCAGGGCGCCCGAACTCTTCAGGCCACGCGTGGCCGGGGCCTCGGGCGTCACAAAGGCGGCATCGGCGCTCCGTAATGATTGGTCTGTGTGCATGACGGCAGTCTGGCCTGCAATTCAGGAACCGAAAAGCGCATAATTCTTCTGACTCCCATTCGAAAAACGAAACCAGGCAAGCACCCTCTTTTATGAGCACCTCCTTTCGTGATCTCCAGATCGACTGGCTCAGGTCCTTTGTTGCCGTCATCGACGCGGGATCCCTGTCCAGGGCCGCGGCAGAGGTCAACCGTTCCCAATCCGCCGTCAGCATGCAGCTCAAGAAACTGGAAGGCGCGCTGGGCCACCGGCTGATCGAACGCGGCACGCGCACGCAGGAACTGACGACCGAAGGGCAGAAGCTGCTGGGTTACGCCCGCCGCATGCTCGACCTGCAGGCCGAGGCGCATGTCGCCCTGAGCGGCGAAGCGCTTAGCGGGGTGGTTCGCCTTGGTGTGCCCGATGACTATGCCGCCAAGTACCTGACGCCCGTCCTGAAGCGTTTCGCACCGCGTCACAGCGGCGTGGAAATCGTGCTGAGCTGCGAACAGTCCACCTCCTTGATCCCCCGCGTTGCCGCGGGCGATCTGGACCTGGCTTTGATATCGCGCGACCATGCCCGCCGTGGCACGCTGCTGTTCCACGAGCCGATGGTATGGGTGGGTTCGGAGCAGTTTGCCCTGTGGCGCCGAGACCCGCTCCCGATAGCTGTGTACGAGGATTCAAGCCTGGCGCGCCGCAGTGCGTTGAACTCGCTGGCGCTGCAGGGGCGCAGGCATCGGGTGGTCTACAACAGCTCCAGCCTGCCCGGACAGATTGCCGCGGTGGAAAGCGGCTTGGCTGTAGCCGTGCTCACGCAATGCAGCGCGCCGTCGCACTTGCAGATACTTGGCAGCCAGCACGGACTCGGACCGCTTGAGCCCATGGAAGTCGCGGTCTACAGAAGCAGGGGGTCGCGGGGATCCAAAGCGGTGGATAGCCTGTACAGCCTGTTGGTGAACACCCTGAGGCTTGTTGATGCCGTTTAAGGCAGCGCACGCTGATCAGGTAGCACGCGCTGATCAGGCGGCCAGAACCCCGCAGGGAGTAGACTGGCTGCCTCTTCATCTGTTTTGAGTCCGTATCTATGCTCGTAAAAGCCCTGCGTGTCGGCCTGGGTCAACTGATTGTCGTTGGCGACGCGCTGACGCGTCCGCGCCCGCAACGGCGCTCGGCACAAGGCCAGGCGACGGTGAACACCGAAGCGGCCGCGCTGTCGCTATATCAGTTTCACGCCTGCCCGTTCTGCGTCAAGACCCGCCGCGCCATCCATCGGCTGAACGTGCCCATCACGCTGCGCGACGCCAAGCAGGATGCTCAGGCGCGTGAACAACTGCTGGCGGGCGGCGGCAAGGTGAAGGTGCCCTGCCTGCGCATCGACGAGGCGGACGGCACGCGCTGGATGTACGAGTCCGGCGACATCATCGCCTATCTTGAACAACGCTTCGCGAACGTGGCCTAGGGCTTCGTAGCCAAGCACTGCAAGGTCATCGGGTCGACGCCGCCGAAGGCGGGAACGTGAACTGCACCCTGTCCCTGGAAGGCGCCGCCCTGACCGCTTGGCAAGTGTGCGGCGGTCAACGCGCTCAGGGCGTGACTTGATAACCCTTCTGCTGCATGCAACTGGTGTAGGCGGAAGACACGGCGGTATTCTGCTGCGCCTCGTTTGCGCGGTCTTGACGGCGATCCTGGCGTTGGCGGGAGCCGCCCACAACCGCCCCTGCTACCGCGGCGTCCTTAGCCTGGTTCTGCCGGTACGCCTGTTTGACATCATCATCCACCCGGTCATACACCTCCTCGTGCTGACGGCCGCGCGCGCCAGCAACCGCCGCGCCCGCGGCAGCGCCGGCGGCAGCGCCCCGGGCCCGGCCGCCAGACCGCGTACTGTCGGTGCTGGCACTGCTGGAGCCGCCGGCTTGAGCCTGGCATGCACCGATGTCCTGCTGGGTGGTTTCGGGAGATTGTCCCTGAAGCGGCGTCACGGTTTGAGCGGTGGCGCACAGGCAGAACAGGGTGAGGAGTGAAGCTACGCAGGGATATATGGACTTTCTCATCAAAAACTCCATTGATATGCAGGAACCCTGGATATTGCAGTCTAGTCCCGCGTCATCAGCCGGGCCTCTTCTTTTTCAATTCTTACGGACGGCGCCGCTGCTTCCCGCTTGCCGGCCGCGCCGCTCGCGGTCGGTGGCCTGTCGCCCAGGCCCATTCGGGTAAGGGCTGGACCGCCGGCAGGGTGAACATCAACGGCGCACGGCACGCCATCCCCCAAATTGCGTACAGTGCCTGTACGCAGGCGGCGGGTAAGGTATTCGGTTATCCCTGCCGCGTGGCGGCTGCGCCACCGTGGATCCGTCCAGCGAGGCCTTCATCATGTCGATTCTCCTCACCCGCCGCTCGTTTCACCGTCTGACCGTCTTCGGCGCGGCGGCAATCGGTAGTCAGGCGCTATGGCCTCTGGCCCGAGCCGACGAGCCGGTGGATGTGCCCTGGGTCTACGACGATCCGCACCTGAGCGCCAACTTCCTCCCGGTGCAGCGCGAGGCCGACGTTCGCGACCTGCGGGTGATCGCCGGGCGGATTCCCGCCGACTTGCGCGGCGTGTACATGCGCAACGGACCTAACCCGGAATTCAAGCCCATCGCCTACACCTATCCGCTCGACGGCGATGGGATGATCCACGCCGTCTACATCGAGGACGGGAAGGCCCGCTACCGCAACCGCTACGTGAAAACGCAAAGTCTGACGGTGGAGCGCCGCGCGGGCCGGGCGGTCTTCGGCAGCTTCGCGCATCCCGTACCCGTCGATCCGGCCGCGTTCCTGCCGGGCGAAGTGCCGTCGCCCGTCAAGAACGGCGCTTTCGTCAACATCATCTTCCATGGCGGGCGCTTTATCGCGCTGAACGAGGCCACGACCAGCTACGAGGTGAACGAGGAACTGGCCACGCTGGGCCAGTGGACCGCGGGCGGCGCCGAACCGCTGCGGCTGGGCGCCCACAACCGGCGCCATCCGCGCACGGGCGATCTGTATGCGCTGGAATATAGCTGGCGCACGCCCACGGTGAAGTTCCATCGCATCGACGCCTCCGGAGTGCTGGTGAGCACGCGATCCGTGGAACTGCCGATGCCCACGATGATCCATGACTTCATCCTGACAGAGCACTACGTGGTCCTTATCGCCGGGCCGGCGGTGTTCGATGTGCAGGCCGCGAAGGCCGGCAAGTCGATGCTGCAATGGCGGCCCGATCTGGGCATGCGTATCGCCTTGCTGCCGCTGGACGGCGGCGCGCCCGTCTGGATCGAGGGCGAGCCCTTTTTTGTATTCCATTTCGCCAACGGCTTCGAGCGCGACCAACAGATCGTGGTGGATTACGTGCACCACGACAAGTTCGCGCTGGCGGACGGCCCGGTTCCCACATTCAAGCGCATGACCATCGATCCGGCACGCCGCAGCTTCGAGGTTGCGGGCTTCTCGAACGAAATCACCGAATTCCCGCGCATCAATCACCTGCGCGAGGCGCTGCCGACGCGTTTCGTCTATATGCCCACCTTGACCTCCTCGCTCAAGGAGGTCCAACCGCCATCGGCGGTGTTCAACGCGCTGCTCAAACTGGATACCGAGACCGGCCAATACACGCGCCATGACCTGGGCAACCAGATCGTTGGCGAGGCGGCGTTCGTGCCACGGCCGGGCGGTCAAGCGGAGGACGATGGCTACCTGGCGGCCTTCGCTTACGATCCCGAGCTTCGGAGCAGCAGCCTGCTGTTGCTGGATGCGCGCCGGATCGAAGAGGCGCCCGTGGCCGTCATCGAGATGCCCCAACGCGTGCCCCAGGGACTGCACGGCAACTGGATTACCCGCGCCAGCTAAGCAAGCGCCGCCTGCCGCACGAGCGTCGCGGCCGGATCAGGACGACGCGTCCGCCCGGTGACGGGCCGCATTGGCCAGGTCGGCAATCGGCGCCAGCAAGCCGCGATCGAAGGTCTCGTGCCCCGCCCCCGCGCGCAGCCTTGCGGGCCAGTCGGGATGCGTGAGCGCGCCACGGCCCAGCGAAACGAAGTCCGCATCCTGCCTTGCCATCACGCCGTCGGCCTGCACCGCCTCATGTAGCGAACCGTTGGCCAGCACCGGCACCGAACCATGCCTGCGCGCCAACGCCGCGAGACTGGGGCCGTGCTCGCCGAAAGCGGGACGCCAGGCTTCGAACTCGGTCGTGTGCAGGTAATCAATGGGCAGCGCGCCAAGCGTGCCGTAGATCCGCGCCGCGTCCGCCTCGCCGCCCTCCCATTTGTGCGTGAAGTCGTTGACCTTGCCTTGCGAACTGCGCACACCCACCGCGAAGCCCTCCGACGTCGCCCGCCGGACCGCCTGGATGACCTCCACCGTCAGGCGCAGGCGGTTTTCCAGGGTGCCGCCGTAGCGGTCCTGGCGCAGATTGGTGTGGGCGGTGAGGAACTGGTCCAGCAGATAGCCGTTGGCGCCGTGGACCTCCACGCCGTCAAAGCCCGCGTCCTGCGCTCTGCGCGCCGCTTGCGCGAATCCGTCGACCGCCTTGGCGATGTCGTCGCCCGACATCGCTTCGGGCATCCGGTAAGGCCCGTCGCCGCGATAGAAGGCCATCTGCTGCCCTTTCGGCAGCACGGCCGAAGGGCCCTTCGTGTCGGAGCGATAGGGGTTGCCCTGCGACAGCGCGCCCGCATGCATGAGCTGCGCGACGATGCGGCCGCCCTGCGCATGGACACGGTCCACCACGGTCCGCCACGCATCGCGCTGCGCCTCATCGGCCAGGCCCGGCTGGAACAGGTAGCCCTGCGAGTGCGCCTTGTCCGTATAGATGCCTTCGGTGATCACCAGGCCGAAACCGCCGGCGGCGAAGGCTTCGTAGTAGGCGGCCATCTGCGCCGTGGCAAGGCCGTCGGCCGTGGCGCTGACCCGGGTCATGGGCGCGACGGCAAGGCGGTTGGACAAGCTCAGTTCCCCGCCCAGCCGCAGCGGCGCGAACAATCTGGCGTGCGCGGTTTGCGTATCGCCTGCCGGACCATCGGCGAACGTGTCCATGTCAGCGGCCCTCCGGTACGCGCACGGCCGCGATGGCCTCGATCTCGATCATGGCGGCCGGGTCGTAGAGCGCCTTGATCTCCGCGATGGTGTCGGCCGGATAGGGGGCCGAAAAGAAGCGGCGGCGCAACGCCACCACGTCCTTGAAATGTCCCATGTCGGTGACGAAGATGGTGACCTTGATCACGTCCTTCAAGCTGGAGCCGCCGGCCTCCAGGGCACGGCGCAGGTTCAGGAAGGCTTGCTCGCCCTGAGCCAGAAAGCCGCCTTCGACGATCTTTCCGTCGTCGTTGGCGCCCGCCTGGCCAGAGATGAAAAGCAGGTTTCCGAATTGAATCCCCTGCGAGAGCAGGAAGGGCGCGTAGTTGTCGGGCTGGGTGATGACACGTTGCAGCATGGTGCGAATTCCTTCACTTATGGTTGGTCGGAAGGATCAAAGCCAGTGGCCGATCCGTGCCTCTACTTTAGGAACGCGCCCACCCTGTGACAAAGGTTCATTTGTCAGCTATAAGAAGAGTTAATCTCATCTATGCGCACACCCCTGACCATGCAACGTCGATCTCTTCCGCTTTCGGCGCTTCGCGCATTCGAAGCCGCCGCGCGCCTGGGCAGCTTCAAGGCCGCCGCCCAGGAACTGGCCGTTACGCCCACCGCCGTCAGCCACCAGATCCGCGCTCTGGAGGCGCAGACCGAGCTGGTGCTGTTCGATCGCCAGGTGCGCAAGGTGTCGCTGACCGAAGCGGGCGCGCAGCTCTACCCGGTGCTGCGTGACGGGTTCGATGCGTTCGAGGCGACGCTGACGCGCTTGGCGCAACAGCGCACGCGGACGCAGGTGAGCATCTCGGCGACGAATGCGTTCACCGTGAAATGGCTGGTTCCGCGCATGGCGGATTTTCGGCGGCGGCATCCCGACATGGATTTGCAACTGCAGGCCAGCGACGACCTCGTCGACCTGCGGTCGACGGCGGTGGACATCGCCATACGCTATGGCCGTGGGCCGTATCCCGGCCTGGTGACCCAGCCCCTGTTCACCGACCGGTTCGCGCCCGTGGCAAACCCGCGCCTGGGGGTCACGTCGCCCAAGGATCTGGCGCGCGTGCCATTGATCCGTTTCGACTGGAAGCGGCCCAAGCCCGAGAATCCGACCTGGGAGCGCTGGTTCACAATCGCCCAACGGCCACTGCCGCGGCAAGCGAGCCAGCTACGCTTTTCCGACGAAGGCCACGCGATCCAGGCGGCCGTAGCCGGCCATGGGATCGCGCTGGTCAGCCTGGCGCTGATCGCGGACGAGCTGGAAGCCGGCCATCTCGTGCAGCCGTTCGGGCCCGTGATCGACGGCCATACCTATCACCTGGCCATGCACGCCGGCCGGCCGGCCTCGGCGGCCGTCCAGGCCGTTGCGAAATGGCTGCGTACCCAGGCCGCCCAGCGCGGGCTTGAAACGCACGCACAGTGACGCAACGCCGCGAGCCGCGCGCAGCCATGAATTCACTATGGACGTAAAAGACCATGCACACGACCCCATTGGAAAAGCGGCTGCGCTTTCTAAGAGAAATCGACCGGTTGAAAACCGTCATCCGGCAATCGCCGCTGCTTGATCAAAGCCGCAAGGAGAATTCCGCCGAACATTCCTGGCATCTGGCGATGTACGCCTTGGTGCTGTCCGAATATGCCAGCGGGGCAGTGAATACCGATCGCGTCATGCGGATGCTCTTGCTGCATGACGTCGTCGAGATCGACGTCGGGGATTTTCCGATCCACGGCGGGTTTTCCAGCGAATTGCAGGCCGAACAGGAATCCCGGGCGGCGTCGCGCTTGTTTGGCTTGTTGCCGCGGGAACAGGGCAAGGAATTTCTCAGCCTGTGGCAAGAGTTCGAGCAGGCAGAGACAGAAGACGCGACGTTTGCGAAAGCGCTGGATCGCTTTCAGCCTCTGCTCATCAATATCTACACCGGAGGGGGAACCTGGGCGGAGAACGGCGTCTCGCTCGAACAGGTCCTGGCACGGTATGGCCCCGCCATCAAACGTGGCGCGCCGCGGCTATGGACAGAGTGCGAACAATGGGTGACCCGGCACTTTTCGGGGCAGGCGCCAGGGATGGATGAACAGTAGCGCCGGCGGCTACGCGGTCAGCGCAACGCCGCGACGTTGATTTCCCTTGCTCCGCAAGCCTGCACCAGTTCGGCATCGTGACTGGCGAACACGACGACGCGATCCTGCGCCCAGGTTTTGAACTGTTTGGCCAGCACGGCGCGGGCTTGCGCGTCCAGCCCGCTGCTGGGGCCATCCGCGATGACCACGGCGGGGTTGCCCAAGGCGGCAGCCGTCAGGAAGACCTTGCGGCGCGTTCCCGTGGACATCTGTTCGAAGCGCTTGTCCAGATGAGGTTCCAGCCCCAGGCGATAGGCCAGATCGAGCGTGGCATCGTCCAGCGCCGTGTGCTTTTCCTCGGCCATCAGCTCGAGCAACCCGCGCCCCGTCTGCGTGGGAAACGCCAGGCAATTGTCGGGCACGTAGGCCAGCCGGCCCTTGGCTTGCAGGGGCGCGTGGATCACCGAATGCCCGTCGATCCAGACATCTCCCCCATCCGGCGCGATAACCCCCGCCATGATGCCCAACAGGCTGGACTTGCCGGTGCTGTCTTCTTCGCACAGCGCCGCGCACCCGGCCGGGAACGTATGGGTAAGCCCCTGGAATACGAGATGGTCGCCGTAGCGCTTGCTGAGATTGTCGATGCGTAGCATGGCAAAAGTGTACAGGCGTTGACGGCGCCCGAAAGGTCCGCAACGGGGCGGGTGCGCGGTTCGTCCAAGCGGCCTACACCGTTCGGGGCGAATCGGCATTGACTTTCATCAGGCGAAACTTTGTTGCGCTGCAACTTTACCGCCCCCGCACAGCTTTCTTATCTTGTCCCCCTGTTCCTTTCTTTCGCCACCCGCCACTTATGCCAACCCAGGAATCTTCGGCCGTTTCCTCGACGAAAAAGACCTGCCGCGTGCTGGCAAGCCTGTCGGATCGGCGCATCCACCGGCTGACGGACATTGCGCAGCATGCGGGGCTGGACATGTCCACCGCGCTGCGCATTCTGAAGGACCTGGAGTCCGAGGGTTTCGTAGAGCGAGACCCGGAAAGCAAGCACTATATGCTGGGTCCGCAGGTGTACGCCATGCACCACGCCATGGTCGACGGGCTGGACCTGCGCGGGCTGGCGCGCCCGGCGCTGATCCGGCTGGCGCGGCGTTTCGGGGATACCGTGATTCTGTCGATGCCGGTGGGCTCGGAGTCGGTGTGCGTGGATCTGTGTTTTGGCGATTACCCGATACGCGCGAACTATCTGGAGGTGGGCAGCCGCCGCCCGCTGGGCGTGGGCGCGGGCAGCCTGGCGCTGCTGTCGGCGCTGGACGAGGACGAGGCGCGAGCCCTGCTGCCGCTGGTGCGGGAGCGGCTGGCAGCGCGGTATCCGCGATTCTCGGCCAAGGCGCTGGACGCGGCGGAGCAACGGGCGCGCAAACTGGGGTACGCGATGCTGCTGGATGTGGTGATAGAGAAAATGGGCGGGCTGGGCGTCGCGGTGCGCGGGCCCAGCGGCCGTGCGATCGGGGCGCTGAGCGTGGCCGCGCTGAATGAACGTATCGAGCCGCGCGAAGCGGAACTGGCGCAGGCCCTGGCCGACGAGGCACGCGCGATCGAACGCGCGTGGATGCCGCATGCTTGAACGCACCGGCCACTTATCCCTCGCGCATGCCTATATGCACGGCGCGGCGGTGACGCGCTTTGGCCGGCATGAGGGGCGCAGCGCGCTGGACCTGATGGCGGAAGCGGCCGAGGCCGCGCTGGAGCGCGCCGGTCTGGCGCGTCAGCGCGGCGCCATCGACGGCGTGCTGTGCGGGTATGCGACGACCTTTCCGCATCTGATGCTGGCGAGCCTGCTGAGCGAAAAGCTGGGGCTGGATCCGCACTATGCGCACGGCATGCAGATGGGCGGGGCGACCGGCGCGGGCATGGTGATGCTGGCGCGCGAGCTGGTGCGCACGGGTACGTGCCGCCGGGTGCTGGTGGTGGCAGGAGAGAACCGCCTGACGGGCCAGGCCGTGGATGCGTCCATCCAGACGCTGGCGCAGGTGGGCGAAGCAGACGCCGAGGTCCCCAATGGCGCGTCGGTGCCGGCGTATTACGCGCTGCTGGCGTCGGCGTACATGCACGCCACCGGCACGCGGCGGGAGGATCTGGCCGAGCTGGCGGTGTTGATGCGCCGCCACGCGGGCGGGCACCCCTTGGCGCAATTGCGCGAGCCCATCAACGTACAAGCGGTGCTGGATTCCAAGCCGATCGCCACGCCGCTGCATCTGCTGGACTGCTGCCCGATTTCCGATGGCGCGGTAGCGCTGGTGGTGAGCAAAGAGGAAGGGCCCGTGCGCATTACCGGGGCGGGCCAGGCGCATCGGCACCAGCATCTGTCGGCCATGCGCGACGTCATGGACACGGGCGCGGCGCGCGCGGCCGGGCGGGCGCTGGCGCAGGCGGGGATGGAGACCGGGCAGATCGATTATCTGGCGATCTACGATTCGTTCACGATCACGCTGGCGATGCTGCTGGAAGAACTGGGCTTTGCGCCGCGCGGCGGCGCGGCCGAACGCACACGGCGCGGAGACTTCGATGCGGCGGGGCCGCTGCCGCTGAACACGCATGGCGGCCTGCTGTCGTTCGGGCATTCGGGCGTGGCGGGCGGTCTGGCGCACGTCGCGGAAGCCTGGACGCAGCTTGCCGGGCTGGCCGGCGGCCGCCAGATCGCGCCGCGCAGCCGGGCGCTGGTGCACGCGGACGGCGGCGTGCTGTCGGCGCACGTGAGCCTGGTACTGCAAGCGGAGGGCCTGTCATGAACGTCATCCCGCCGCTCCAATGGTGCCGGCACCCGCGGCGCGCGGCACGGAGGCTTACCCGATGAGCGAACGGCATCCCCTGGATCTGCGGCGCTGCGCGGACTGCGAAGCCTGGTGGGCGTTGCGCCCGTACGCGTGCGCGGCCTGCGGCGGCGCGAATCTGCAATGGGCGCGCGCGGCCGGCGAGGGCGAGGTGATCGCCCACAGCACGGTGCACCGCGCGCCGGACGCGTCGTGGCGCACGCTGGCGCCTTACGAGCTGGTGCTGGTCCGGTTGCGCGAGGGCGCGGTGCTGATGGGCCACGCCACGCCCGGCTTGACCATCGGGCAGCAGGTGTTTGCCCGCGATTTCGAGCACGGTAGCCGCACCCTGCTTTGTTTCCAGGCGCGCCGGCCGCCCTGATGCACCGCCGGCAAGCGTAGCTCCCTTCCCAACCCACTGAAAAAAACGTCCCGCTGAGGACGGAGGAGACACTCATGCCTGCAATTTCCGTATGGCGCGCGGCGCTGGCCGCCTTGACCCTGGCGGCCTGCTCGGCGCCGGGCGCGGTATCGGCCGCGTCGGCCTGGCCGACGAAACCCGTGACCCTGGTGGTGCCGTATCCGCCAGGAGGGCCGACCGATATCGTGGCGCGCGTGGTGGCCCAAGGCCTGGGCGATGTGCTGGGCCAGACGGTGATCGTGGATAACCGGTCTGGCGCGGGAGGCAATATCGGCGCCGACATGGTGGCCAAGAGCGCGCCGGACGGCTACACCCTGCTGATCGCCACCACGGCGCACGCCATCAATATGTCGCTGTTCAAGAACCTGGCCTACGACACGCAGAAGAGCTTCACGCCCGTGTCGTTGCTGACCAAGGGGCCGCTGGTCATCGTGACGCGCCCGGACCTGCCGGTGCGCAACGTGAGCGAACTCATCGCCCTGGCCAAGCAGCGCGCGGGCCAACTGACCTTTGCGTCGTCGGGCAACGGGCAGTCCACCCATCTGTCGGCGGAACTGTTCAACACCCTGGCGGGTACGCGCATGGTGCATGTGCCGTATCGGGGCAGCGCGCCCGCGCTTACCGATGTGATGGGCGGGCAGGCCGACCTCATGTTCGACACCATGCTGTCTTCCATGCCCTATGTGAAGGCCGGCAAGCTGCAGGCGCTGGCGGTGACCAGCGCCGAGCGTTCGCAGGCCGCGCCGGAGCTGCCCACGGTGGCGGAGGCCGGGCTGAAGAACTATGAGGCCACGGCATGGAACGGCCTGCTGGCCCCGGCGGGCACGCCGCCGGACGTGGTCAAGGCGCTGAGCGCGGCCCTGCAGAAGGTGCTGGGCCGTCCGGACGTGCAGCAGAAATTCGCGGCACAGGGCTTCGCGGCGGACTGGATGACGCCGGACGACACGCGTGGTTTCGTCGGCGACGAAGTGAAGAAATGGGCCGAGGTGGTGCGCGCCTCCGGCGCCACCGTCAACTGAAGGCGCGGGCCTCTACCTGCTGAAAGGAGAATTCATGGTTTCCGACAACCGAGACGCGGCGGCGCTGAACCGGCTGCTGTCCCCGGCATCCATCGCCATCGTGGGTGCGTCCGACCACCCCGACAAGATCGGCGGGCGGCCCATACATTACATGCGGCGCCACGGCTACGCGGGCACGCTGTACCCCATCAACCCGCAACGCGCCCAGGTGCAGGGCGAGCGCGCTTGGCCCGACCTGGATGCATTGCCGGCGGTGCCGGACCTTGCCATCGTGGCGGTGGCCGGCGAGCAGGCGGTACAGGCCGTGGACCGCTGCGCCGCGCTGGGCGTGTCGGCGGCCATCGTGATTTCGGCCGGATTCTCGGAAACCGGCGAAGCGGGCCGCCGGACGCAGGACGCGATGACGGCGCGGGCGCGCGCGGCCGGCATGCGCATCGTCGGACCGAACTCGCAGGGGCTGGCCAATTTCGGCAACGGCGCGATTGCCAGCTTCTCGACCATGTTCCTGGAGGTGGAGCCGCAGGACGGACCGGTGGCGGTCATCAGCCAGAGCGGCGGCATGTGCGCGATGGTGTATGGCCTGCTGCGCCAGCGCGGCGTGGGCGTACGGCACGTGCACGCCACCGGCAACGAGGCCGACGTGACGGTGGCCGAGCTGGCCTGCGCGGTGCTGCGCGACCCCGAGGTGCGCATCGTGCTGCTGTACCTGGAGTCGCTGCGCGACGCGGGCGCCCTGGCCGAGGCGGCGGCGCTGGCGCGGGCGCGCAACGTGCCGCTGATTGCGGTGAAAGCGGGGCGCTCGGAAGCGGGCGCTCGAGCGGCCGCGTCGCACACGGGCGCGCTGGCCAATGAAGACCGCACCGTGGATGCCTTCTTTGCCCACCACGCCATTTTGCGGGCGCGCGACCCGCAGGAGCTGGTGCGCTACGCCGAGCTGGCGCTGCGCGGCCCGCTGCCGCAGGGCCTGCGCATGGTGGTGGTCAGCAATTCAGGCGCGAGCTGCGTGCTGGCCGCAGACGCGGCGGTGGAACGCGGCCTGGAGATCGCGCCGCTGGGCCAGGCCACACAGGAAGCGCTGGGGCAGCGGCTGCCCGGCTTTGCCACCACGGGCAACCCGGTGGATATCACCGCCGCGCTGCTGTCGAACAACGGCCTGTTCGGCGAGGTGCTGCCGCCCATCGCGCAAGATCCGGCGGCCGATATGTTCCTGATCGATATTCCGGTGGCGGGGCGCGGCTACGACGTTGAGCGGTTTGCGTCGGACACCGCGCGCTTTGCGCAGACGGCGGCCAAGCCCGTGGCGGTGGTGGCGTGGCAAGACAACGTGGCCGCCACGTTCCGGGCGCATGGCGTGGCGGTGTATGCGGACGAGCAACAGGCAGTGGATGCCCTGGCGGCGCTATGGCGTATGCATACGCTGCGCGGACGCGCGTCCGTGGCCGCGCCGGCCGCGCCGCTGGATGCGCCGGCCGGCGCCACGCCCGGGTTCATGTCCGAAGCTTCCAGCCTGGCGCTGTTGGCCGCGCAGGGCATCACGGTGGGCGAGCACGTGCTTTGCACGGATGCCGATGCGGCCGTGGCGGCCTGGCGCCGCATGGGCGCGCCGGTGGCGCTCAAGGCATGTTCGGCGCGTCTGCCGCACAAATCGGAACACGGATTGGTGGCGCTGGGCTTGAACGACGAGGCCGCGCTGCGCGAGGCGCTGGCGCGGCAGGCCGAGACACTGGCCCGCCTGGGCGTGGACGACGCAAGCTGGATCGTGGCCCGCATGCAGCGCGGCCTGCACGAGCTGGCGCTAGGCGTGCGCAACGACCCGGTGTTCGGCCCGGTGGTGATGGTGGGCGCGGGCGGCAAGTATGTGGAGGCGCTGGGCGACGTGGCCCTGCTGATGCCGCCCTTTGCGGCCGAGGAAGCGTTGGAGGCGTTGCGCGGCCTGCGCATCGGCCGCCTGCTGGCCGGCGTGCGCGGCGACCCCGCGGCCGATATGCAGGCGGTGGCGGAACAGGCGGTGCGCCTGGGCCGCTACGCGCTGGCGGCGGCCGGGCATGTGGCATCCATCGACATCAACCCGGTGCTGGTGGGCGCGCAGGGCGAAGGCGCCGTGGCGCTGGACGCGCTGGTGGAGCTGTCCGATGGCGTGAACAAGACGGCGCGTCGCGCCGCCTGAATGGGGAAGCCAATGAAAACATCCAGGAGCAATCGCATGGTCAGAACCCTGATACTGGGCGCCGCGCTGGCCCTGTCCGCCGCGACCCAGGCCGCGCCCGATTGGCCCGCGCGCCCCATCACCCTGGTGGTGCCGTTTCCGCCGGGTGGCACGACGGACTTGCTGGCCAGGCTGGTGGCGCGCGAGGCGGGCGCGCAGCTTGGCCAGAGCGTCGTGGTCGAGAACCGCCCCGGCGCGGGCGGCGGCATCGGCGCGGCCGCCGTGGCGCGCGCCCAGCCAGACGGCTATACGCTGCTGATGGGAACCTTGGGCACGCAGGCCACCAACCAGTTCATCTATGCCCAGGTGCCCTACGACGCGGCGCGCGACTTCACACCGGTGACGCTGGTGGCCAATTCGCCGAATGTATTGCTGGTCAACCCCAAGCTGGGCATCACGTCGGTGGAGCAGCTTATCGACCAGGCGCGGCGCGCGCCGGGGTCGCTGAATTTCGCGTCCACCAGCCTGGGCGGCTCGCCGCATCTGTCGGGCGAACTCTTCAACCGGCTGGCCAAGGTCGACATCCGTCACGTGCCCTACAAGGGTTCCGCGCCCGCCATGACGGATCTGCTGGGCGGGCAGGTGCAACTGATGTACGACAACCTGCCTTCGGCCATGGGCCAGATCAAGGCCGGCGCGGTCAAGCCGCTGGCGGTGACGACCACGCGCCGCGTGCCCATGCTGCCGGACGTGCCCACCGTGGCCGAGGCCGGCCTGCCGGGCTACGAGGTGAATTCCTGGTTCGGCCTGCTGGCGCCGGCAGGCACGCCGCCCGAGGTCGTGGGCAAGGTGCGCAACGCGGTGGCCGCGGCGCTGGCCGCGCCCGGCACTCGCCGCCAGGTCGAGGAACTGGGCGCGGTTCCGGTGGCGGGCACGCCCGCGCAATACGCCGAGACCATCCGCAGCGACACCGCCAAGTGGCGGCAGGTCATCCAGGACGCCGGCATCCGGCCCCAGTGAATCAGTGAAGCCAGAACAAGGAGGCAGACATGAACGACAAGGCCGGCAGGCTGCGCATTGGCTCGGGTTCGGGCTGGTGGGGCGACCGCATCGACCCGGCGCGCTGGAACGCGGAACGCGGCGCGCTCGATTTTCTGTGTTTCGAGACCATGGCCGAGGCCACCGTATCGGCCGCGCAGGTGCGCAAGCGGCGCGACCCGGCCTTCGCAGGCTACGACACCTGGCTAGATGAGCGCATGCGGGCAGTGCTGCCGCATTGCAGGGCGCACGGCACTCGCATCGTGTCCAACCAGGGCTGGATCAACCCCCAAGGCGCGGCCCGCCGCGTGGCCGAACTATGCGCGCAGGCGGGTTGGACCAATGCCCGCGTGGCCGCCGTGACCGCCACCGACCTGAGCGCGGAAATCGCCGCAAGCGATCTGCGCATCATGGAAACCGGGGCGGCGGTCTCGACCGTGCGCGACACCTTGATTTCGGCCGAACCCTACGCGGGCGCGGCCGCCATCGTGCAGGCGCTGGATCAGGGCGCGGACATCGTCATCACCGGGCGCGTGGCCGACCCTTCGCTATTTCTGGCGCCCATGATGCACCACTATGGCTGGCGCGAGGACGACTGGACGCGGCTGGGCCAGGGCAGCGGCATCGGCCATTTGCTGGAGTGCGGCGCGCAGGTCACGGGCGGCTATTTCGGCGACCCCGGCTACAAGGACGTGCCCGAGCCGTGGAACCTGGCGTTCCCCTATGCCGATGTGGACGCCGACGGCACGGCGGAAATCGGCAAGGTGGAAGGCACGGGCGGCTGCATCGATCTGCGCACCGTGAAAGAGCAGATGTTCTACGAGGTGCATGACCCGGCGCGCTACATCACGCCGGACGTCGTGGTGGATTTCACGACCGCGCGGCTGGAACAGGCGGCCCGCGACCGTGTCCGCGTAAGCCATATTTCGGGCTGGCCGCGCACGTCGACACTCAAGGTGTCCATCGGCTGCACCGAAGGCCATATCGGCGAGGACATGTTCTTCTTTGCCGGGCCGGGCTGCCTGGACAAGGCGCGGCTGGCCGAAACCATACTGCGCGAACGCCTGCGCATCGCGGGCCTGCAGGCCGACGACCTGCGCATCGATTTCATCGGCGTGAACGCGGTGCATGGCGCGGCGTCGGCCGCCCTGCGCGAGGAACCGGCCGAGGTGGCGGTGCGTATCGCGGCCCGCTGCGCCAGCCGCGCCCAGGCCGAAAAGATCGGCCGCGAAGTGGACGGCATGGCCGTCTGCGGGCTGGCCTCTACCGGCAAGCGTGTGCCGCATCAGGACCGCACCCGCGAAGTCATCGGCCTGTGGTCCACGCTGGTGCCGCGCGAGCGTGTGGCGTGCAGCGTGGAATTCGTCTAAGGAGGCATCTCATGCGAGTTACGTTGCGAAGCGTTGCGCACACGCGCTGCGGCGACAAGGGCAATACCTCGAACATCGCGGTCATCGCCTACGAGCCCCAGTTCTATCCCCACATCAAGCGCGCGCTCACGGTGCAGGCCATGCGCGCCATCTACAACGAGCAGACCGTGCGCGGCGACATCACGCGCTACGACGTGGACGGCCTGGGCGTGCTGAACTTCGTGCTCGACGGCGCGCTGGGCGGCGGTGTGTCGCGCAGCCTGGCCATCGACAACTACGGCAAGGCCCTGGCCAGCGCCGTGCTACGGTGGGAGCTGGACGTGCCGGACGATCTGGCACCGTTGCTGCGAGGTCCCCAACCCACCAAGGAGGGTAGCGGATGTTCGAAGACCTGAAATCCCGCACCGTGCTGGTCACGGGCGCGTACAGCGGATTGGGGCGCCACTTTGCCGACGTGCTGGCGGGCGCGGGCGCGCGGGTGGCGCTATGCGGACGCCGGACAGCACTGGGCGAAGAGGCCGCGGCCGCCATCCGCGCGGCGGGTGGCCAAGCCTGCGCCATCGCCATGGATGTAACGCAGCCCGCCAGCGTCCAGGCGGCGTTCGACGCCGCGGCCCAGGCGCTGGGACCGGTCAGCGTGGTCATCAACAATGCCGGCATCGCGGTATCGCGGCCCGCGCTGGAACTCACCGAAGCCGATTGGACCGGACTGGTGGACGTGAATCTGAACGGCGCCTGGCGAGTCGCCCAGGCGGCGGCGCGGCATTTCATCGCGCACGGCACGCCAGGGGCCATCGTCAACATCGCGTCCATCCTTGGTCAGCGCGTGGCCTCCCACGTGGCGCCCTATGCGGCCGCCAAGGCGGGACTGCTGCACCTGACACGCGCACTGGCCCTGGAATGGGCGCGCCACGGCATCCGCGTGAACGCGCTCGCCCCCGGCTACATCGCCACCGATCTCAACCGTGAGTTCTTTGCCTCGCCGGCCGGCGAGGCGCTGATCAAGCGCGTGCCACAGCGCCGGCTCGGCCAGCCCCAGGATCTCAACGGGCCGCTGCTGCTGCTGGCGTCGGACGCGTCGGCGTTCATGACCGGCTCTGTCATCGATGTGGACGGCGGCCATCTGGCCAGTTCGCTCTAACCCCGTGCACCGGGGCGGTGTAAGCCCCAAATGCGCCCCACATGCGCCACAAACGCGCAACACACGCGCCACAAAAGGAGACCTCGAATGGATTTTTCTCTGCCGCCCGAACACAAGGACTATGCCTTGCGCGTGCGCGAATTCGTCGACCGCGAACTGATCCCCCTGGAAGCCGACCGGGCCAACTACGACGAACACGACAACATCAATGAGGCCGCGCTGGAGCGCATGCGCGCCCGCGTGCGCGAGGCCGGCCTGTGGGCCTTGCAGATGCCGCGCGAACTCGGCGGCCAAGGCCTGCCGATGGCCGGGCTGGCCGCCTGCTACGAAGAAATGAACCGCTCCATCTTCGGACCGGTGTGCTTCAACGCGGCGGCTCCCGACGACGGCAATATGCGCGTGCTGGCGCAGGTGGCCCGGCCAGATCAGAAGACGCGCTGGCTGCAGCCCATCATCGACGGCAAGGTGCGCTCGTCCTTCATCATGACCGAACCGCATCCGGGCAGCGGCTCGGATCCGTCCATGATGCGCACCACCGCCACCCTGAAAAACGGCAAATGGGTGGTGCACGGACGCAAGTGGTTCATCACCGGCGCGGGCGTGGCGAAGCATTTCATCCTGATCGCCCGCACGTCGGACGACGCGCGCAAGGGGCTGAGCGCGTTTCTGTTCCACGCGGATCAGCCGGGCTGGCGCATCGAGCGCCGCATTCCCATCATGGGGCCGGAAGAACACGGCGGACACTGCGAGCTGGTATTCGACGGGCTGGAGATCCCCGACGAAAACCGGCTGATGGAAGTGGGCGATGGCCTGAAGCTCACGCAGATCCGCCTGGGGCCGGCGCGGCTGACGCACTGCATGCGCTGGCTGGGGCTGGCGCGCCGCGCCATGGCGGTCGCGGTGGACTACGTGGGCCAGCGCAGCAGCTTCGGCCAGAAGCTGGCCGAACGCGAGGGCGTGCAATGGCTGCTGGGCGAGGCCGCCATGCAGATCGAGATCGGCCGCTTGCTGACGATGCGCGCCGCCGTCCGGCTGGACCAGGGCGACTACGCCCGCAAGGAGATCTCCATGGCCAAGATCGTGGTGTCCGAAACTTTGCAGAAAGTGGTCGACACCGCGCTTCAGCTCAACGGCGCGCGCGGCTACTCCAAGGACACGCCGCTGGAATGGATCTATCGCTATGCGCGGCAGGCGCGCCTGGTGGATGGCGCTTCTGAAGTACACAAGATGGTGCTGGCGCGCTATCTCATTGACGAGGGCGACGGCTACTGGCGCTGGGACGACGCGGATGCCCCGCGCAAGGCGCTGGTATGACGCTTCCCGCCCATGCTTCCACGCCAGCGTGGCTGCCCGCGCTGGCGGCCTATCTGGGCGGGCAGGGCCTGGCGGACCCGGCCACGCTGACGTTGCGGCCGCTGACCGGCGGTCAGTCCAATCCCACGTACCTGCTTGAAGACGCCACGGGCCTGCGCGTGCTGCGCAAGCAGCCGCCCGGCGAGCTGCTGCCGTCGGCGCACGCCGTGGATCGCGAGTACCGGGTGATGGCGGCGCTGGCGGACAGCGCCGTGCCGGTGCCGCGCATGCTGCACTACTGCGCCGACCGGGCCATCGTGGGCACGCCCTTCTATCTGATGAGCTTTGCAGAAGGGCGCGTCTTCATGGATCCCGCGCTGCCCGGCATGGCGCCGGCCGAACGCGCCGCCCTCTACGCCGAGGCCGGCCGGGTGCTGGCGGCGCTGCACGCCGTGGACCCCGCCGAAGCGGGCCTGTCGGACTACGGCCGCAGCGGCGATTACTTCGCGCGGCAGGTCGCACGCTGGACCCGCCAGTATCGCGACACGCAAACCGAAACCATCGCCGCCATGGATGCGCTCATCGACTGGCTGCCGCGTCACCTGCCCGAAGACGACGGCCAGACCCGGCTGGTGCATGGCGACTATCGCATCGACAACCTGGTGTTCCACCCCACCGAACCGCGCGCGATCGCGCTGCTGGACTGGGAACTGTCCACGCTGGGACACCCGCTGGCGGATCTGGCCTACCACTGCATGTGCTGGCGCATCCCGCCCGCGCTGTGGCGAGGCATAGCGGGCCTGGACCTGTGCGCGCTGGGCATACCGGACGAAGACGCCTTCGTGGCCGCCTATTGCCGCCAACGCGGCACCGAACCGCCGCCCAACTGGGATTTCTACCTGGCCTACAGCTTCTTTCGCATCGCCGCCATTCTGCAAGGCGTGTACGCCCGCGCCCGCGCCGGCAACGCCGCCGCCGAGGACGCGCTGGAAATGGGCGCGCGCGTGGCACCACTGGCGGAACTGGGCTGGCAGGCGGCATGCCGGGAAACCGGCAGGGAAGCTGGCCGTGATGTTGGCGGTGAGGGTGGCCGGGAAGCTGGCCCGGAAGCTGGCGATGAAGCTGGCCCTGACGCCGAGCACACAGCCCCCCGAAGACCAGCCCGCCCCGGACAGGCAGGACAGGAGAAACCGCAATGATTGCCGACGCCGACGATCCGCCGCGCAACGCGGCCAATCACGTACCGCTTTCGCCGCTGGGCTTTCTGGACTGGGCCGCCAGCGTGTATCCCGCGCGCCCGGCGCTCGTCCATGGCGCCACCTTCAGCCAGAGTTGGGGCGCCACCCGGGACCGCTGTCAGCGCATGGCGGCGGCACTGCGGGCCTGGGACATCGGACGCGGCGACGTAGTAGCAGTGCTGGCGCCCAACACCCCGGCGCTCTACGAAGCGCATTTCGGCGTGCCGATGGCGGGCGCGGTGCTCAATGCGCTCAACACCCGGCTGGATGCGGCCACGCTTGCCTTCATCCTCTCGCATGGTGGCGCTACGGTGCTGCTTTTCGACAGCGAATACAGCGACCAGGTGCGAGACGTGCTGGCCCTGCTCGACACGCCGCCCCGCACCGTGCGCATCGAAGACCGCGAATTCACGGGCCAACACGGCACGCTGGGCGATGCCGAGTACGAGGCCTGGCTGGCGGCGCAACCCGCCGGCGCAAGTTGGGAACCGCCCGCCGATGAATGGCAGAACATCTGCCTCAACTACACCTCCGGCACCACCGGCAATCCCAAGGGCGTGCTGTATCACCACCGCGGCGCGTATCTCAATGCGATGGGCAACGTGCTGTCTTGCGGCATGCCGCCGCATGCCGTGTATTTGTGGACCTTGCCGATGTTCCACTGCAATGGCTGGTGTTTCCCCTGGACCCTCGCGGCGCTGGCGGGCACCAGCGTGTGCCTGCGTCGGGTGGAGCCCGCCGCCATCTTCGACGCCATCGAACGGCACCGCGTGGGCTTTTTCTGCGCCGCCCCGGTCGTGCTCACCATGCTGGTCAACGCGCCCGCCGCCGTGCGCCGGCAGGCCTCACATCCGGTGCAGGCCATGACGGGCGGCGCGGCGCCGCCCGCCGCCATCATCGAGGCCATGGATGAACTGGGCATCGGCGTGACGCATTTGTACGGCCTCACGGAAACGTATGGGCCGTCCATCAGTTGCGCGTGGCACGAAGAATGGGACGACCTGCCGTTGGCCGAGCGTGCCGCCCGCAAGGCGCGGATCGGCGTGCGCAAACTGAACGTCGAAGCGGTGCGGGTATTGGACGCCGACGGCCAGCCCGTACCCGCCGACGGCATCACCCTGGGCGAAATCGCGCTACGCGGCAACACCCTGATGAAGGGCTACCTGCACGACCCCGCCGCGACGGCCGAAGCATTTGCCGGCGGCTGGTTCCATTCCGGCGATCTGGGCGTGGTGCACCCCGACGGCTACATCGAGATCAAGGACCGCGCGAAGGACATCATCATTTCCGGCGGCGAGAACATTTCCACGGTCGAGATTGAAGGCGTGCTCTACCGGCACCCCGACGTGCTGGAGGCCGCCGTCGTGGCCCGCCCAGACCCCACCTGGGGCGAAACGCCCTGCGCCTTCGTGGCATTGAAGGACGGCGCCCAAGCCAGCGCCGACGACATCCTGGCGCACTGCCGCCAGCACCTTGCGCGGTTCAAGGTGCCTCGCGCCATTGTGTTCGGACCATTGCCCAAGACCGCCACTGGCAAGGTGCAGAAGTTCATGCTGAGGGAGCGGGCCAGGGAGCAGTAGGGGGTGCGGCATCGACCGTTGACACTGGCACAGGTTAGTTCTGCCTTCGCAGAAGATGCGGCCGAAGAGAGCCGCAGGACCGCAGCAACACCGCGACCTCGGGCCTGCGAGAGCGCCCGGGAGTTGGACGGTTAGGGCCGTGATCGGGGAAAGCGAGAAGGGAGTCGTGGACCTGAATCGTGCAGGGCGAACGATATTTGCCTGTTCTGCGTAGCGGCGCTCACGACTGGCAGCACACGACCCACTGCAGCTGTTCGGGTGTTATGCACAACCGGTGCTAAAACGTCATCCTGAAACCTGCGGTGGCGGTGACGATGTAGCTGCCGGAGAGATCCGCGTCGGCGTCGACCTGGCCGTAGATTGCATAGCGATCGCCCCAACCATAATTTGCTCCCGCTCCCACGCTGCCCCAGGTTCGCGCCATACGGCTGGCCGCGGGCACGTCGGCCACACGCACACGGGTTCCGTCCAGAAAGTCATGTTTCACGTTGACGACGCCATAGACGCTCGATTCACGATTCACGCCACCCGTTTGCCAATTGCTTTTGTAGTCCAGCGCGATACCGATGCGGGCCAGCAGGCTCTCGCCTTTGTCGCTTTCAACGCGCGCGCCGAATTTGTCGTTGAAGCTGTCGAAGCGGGTCGATACGTAGGTCAGCTGCGCCTGTGGGATCAGGGCCAATCGCTCGCTCAACCCGAACGCCTTGCCCGCTTCGAGACCCAGCCCGTAACTGTTGGCTTGGCTACCGCCCTTCAACTTGCCGGCCAGCCGGGAATTCAGGTCGCTGTCGAACCAAGTTGCTTGGGCCTGGGTGTCGATATAGAGGCCATTCTTGCCATACCAGGTCAGCGTCGGTGTCAGGCCATAGGCCGTGGTGTCGATCGTGCCGTTGCCATATGCCGAAAACACGCGTGTGTCGGCCTTGCCGTAGTGAAAGGCTATGCCGCCTACCAGACGGGAGCCTTCTTCTCGACCGGCCAGGATACGGTCGACACCAAATTGTGCCTTCCAGCTGTCGATGTCCTGGCGTGCGCCCGTGGTGGACGTGGACGGTTCGAGGCGGCTCGTCGTGCCCTCCATGCGGCTCCATACGCCGTTGCGGCCGGCATCCGCTGAATCATAGAGGCGATTGCCGACCCGCTGGCGCAGGGTGGGCAGCCTGCTCAGGTTAAGGAGTGTATTGGCATAGGCTTCATAGACCGGCACACCGGGCTGATACAGCAAGGGCGGTTCAGCGCCCGGCGAAACGCCACCGATCGGCGGTGTGCCGGGATCGGTTAGGGATGATCGCAGATACCAGCCGCCGTCGGCCGAGTCCTGTTGCAGGACATAGCCGTAGGCGCCGGCCACCAGGGCCGGACGCCCCTCGATGACATAGTCGCCATTAGCCAAATTGAACTGCCCCGCCGAGACTCCGTTGACCTGCACGATCTGTATGCCTCGTTGGGTCAACCCGCCAGCGCCTCCCATGTTCTTCACCTTGACCGGTGTCGCACCCGCGGTGTCGCCCGTGACTACCAACTTATCGGTTGGCGAGTTGTCGCCGCCAAGCTGGGTGCGGATCTCCAGGTTCCCGCCCTGTGCCGTATAGTCACCGGCGACGGTCAGGATGCCAAACCCGCTGCGAGGCCCCGGTGCGATCGTGCCCTGGTTGACGGTCGCGCCGACGCGTCCCGTGCCGGTCAGCCATGCTCCCGCCAGGACGTTCACCGGCCCGCCGAGGACGCCATCGACCTGCAATGTGCCGGCCTGGATATCGGTGGTGCCCGTGAAGGCGGCGCTGTTGCCCGACAAGGTCAGCGTGCCGGCGCCCAGCTTGTCGAGGCTGGAGGTTCCCGAGAATGCGGTCATCACGCCCACCTCGTAGCCGTTGCTATCGAACGAGGCACCCTCGCTTCCGATCGCCTGCGTCAGGAAGCCATTCAGGAAATTGGCCTGGTTACGCCGAGCCCGCAGGACGCCGCCATCCAGGTTGAAGGTGGCGTTGCCAGCGCCCTTGATAACCGAGCCGGTCTCCAGCACGCCGCGGCCGCTGGCATCGCCGATGAGATTCAGCGTACCGGTGGCGGTGTTGTCGACGCCCAGCCAGGTATCGCTGCTGGCAATCGCCAGCCCGCCCTTCGCGATGTTCAATGTTCCCGTGCCCGCCGAGCCTATCTCGATACGGTCGCTGGCGGTAAGTGTCGAGATATCGGCCGTCGTGCTCGATACGGTCACCGTGCCAACACCGCCCGCCTGATGGCCAATGTAGACCGTTGCGGCGGCGCCTGGTGCAGACGATCCGACGGTGCGCACTGTGGCGCCTTCCAGGACGCGCAGGTCGCCAAGACCCTCGAAACCTACGTAGATATTGTTGAACGGGTCCCAGAGGGATGTGGGTCCCGACACCGTGACGCTGCCCTCGCCGCCGAGGCCGCTGCCGATCAGTGCCTGGCCGCTACGCATGGCGCCGCCATCGTCGATACGCAGCGTGCCCCTTCCAAACGCGCCGATCTGAAAGGAATTCGGCGTGGAAAGATTCCAGGTCGACCCCAAGCCCGACACAAGCACGTCGCCGATACTGCCGTTGTCCCCGCCGATTAAGGCCAAGTCGCTTTGCGCGACGCCTCCGCCCAGGATCCTCAGCATGCCGTTGCTGCCAGCCTGAACCCCGATATACACAGGACCGGCGCTAGTCCAAGTCGACGCCGTGCCACTGCCGTCATGGCCCGACACTGTCAGGGTGCCCACGCCGCCGTTGCTGTTTCCAATGTATGCCCCGATATTGTCGACAGAACCGCCTGCGTCGATGGTTAACGTCCCGTTCAGGGAATCCCCGACGGTCAGGTCGCCGCCGATGTTCCAATTCGGCGACTGGACCGCCCCGGGGACCACTTCGCCGGTGCCGGAGACCAACTGCGCATGGGCAGGAGGGGCTACATGGGCCGCGTAGAACAAGAACACGGTCGAAGATAACCAACCCGCGCTCACTCTAAAGTTAGCGACCATGAAAACCCCTCCTCATATTGATGTGATCATGTTGGAAACTACGATGACCGTTTTGTCCGTGAGCTGACTTTAGCCAATCTCCGCTTTCGACATTCAGAGAGCTACCCACAAAAAACAGCCATAATCCCGATAGCGTCCAGCACACCAGTCCTTCGCCAACCCTCAACGGTATGGTGGAAGCCGCACGACCTCAAACCCATTTGCAGCCAGCAACCCGCGATACTCGCCGCCATCCAAGCTCCCGTGATACAGCGGCTTCCCCTCAAACTCCCCAATCGCTTCGCCCAACGCCGGCCCGCTGGTAAACATCAACACCGCCCCCGGCGCAGCCAATCGCCGGAACTCTCCGATCAGCCCAGTCCCACGCAGCCGCACAAACGCGTCGGCATGCGCCCGATAGATCGACACCACATCATCAGCAGGCGACTTGGACATCTTCCAACTCCAGTAACGGCGACCGAAAAACCCAGACCCTTGGCGAGCGAATCAACCGCAGACGCCCGAATCGCCATGGAAGCCGTCCCAAGCCTCCGCTTCAATATCCTCGATCACCACCCCATCCTCACCCGCGATGGTGAACTGCTCCTGGCTATCCCCAATACTCGCCGCCCCATCCAACCCCAGCAGCAACGCATACATCGTGTCCCGCAGCGCCACATCCAAAACGCCACGCACACCCGCAAGCTGCTCCGCCGACAACCCCAACGCCCGCACCTTGGCCGCGACCGCACTCCCGCCATCCGCCGCCATGAACGTCTCCAACAGCTCACCCCGCAGCGCATTCCAGTTGCCGACAAATTCCTTCGCGTCCATTCGATTCCCTCAACGTGTCCCAACCCACGGCCGCAATAACGATCCCAATCGCGAACCGCCCGGCCAAAAAACAAGGGCCGCATAATCGCGGCCCCTGCATTCACTACGTTCTAAACCCCATCAAGCCTTACGCACCTGCGCAATCAGCGCGTCCAGTTGCTTCAGCATCGAATCCACTTCCTCAGCCGTCACATTCAGCGCCGGCATGAAGCGCAGCAGATTCGGGCGCGGCGCGTTCAGCAGCAGACCTTGCGGGTTCAGGTTGCGCGCGGCTTCGACAATCGCGGGGCCATCATCGCGATCCATGATCAGCGCGCGCAGCAGACCCATGCCGCGCTCACCCTTCATGCCGTACTTCGCCGACAAGGCCAGCAGCCCTTCCGACAACTGCTTGGCGCGCGCATTGACCGCGTCCATGAAGCCCGGCGCAACCAGCGCGTCGAACACCGCGACGCCAACCGCCGTGGTCAGCGGGTTGCCGTTGTACGTGCCGCCCTGGTCGCCGTGCTGGAACACGCACACGTCCTGGCGCGCCAGCATCGCGGCCAGCGGCACGCCGCCGCCGATGCCCTTGGCCAGGGTCATGATGTCGGGGATGACGTCGGAATGCTGGTAGGCGAACATCTTGCCGGTGCGGCCCATGCCGGTCTGCACTTCGTCGACGATCAGCAGGAGCTGGTTTTCGTCAGCCAGCTTGCGCAGGCCCTGCATGAATTCCTTGGTGGCGGGCAGCACGCCGCCTTCGCCTTGCACGGGTTCCAGCATGATGGCGACGGTCTTGTCGTCGATCAGCTTGCGCACGGATTCCAGGTCGTTCAGTTCGGCCTTGGGGAAGCCTTCGACCTGGGGCGCGAACATCTTGTCCCAGCCCGGCTTGCCCGATGCGGACATCGTGGCCAGGGTGCGGCCGTGGAAGCCGTGGTTCATGGTGATGATCTTGTAGGCGCCGTTCTTCTTGACCTGGCCCCACTTGCGCGCGAGCTTGATGGCGCCTTCGTTGGCTTCGCCGCCGCTGTTGGCGAAGAAGACGCGGTCAAAGTCGGACGCGCCGGTCAGGCGCTGCGCCAGCTCGATCGAGGGGATGTTGTAGAACGCCGGTGACGGGTTCATCAGTTTCTGCGACTGTTCCACCAGCGCGCGCTGCATTTCGGGCGCGGAGTGGCCCAGCGTGTTCACCGCCCAGCCCTGCACGAAGTCCAGGTATCGCTTGCCCGCGTGATCCTCCAGCCAGGATCCCTTGCCGCTGACGAACACGAGGTCCGGGCGGGAGGTGATCTCCATGAGGGTGTTGACGTTGAACTGGCTGAATTCCATGGCGGTTCCTGCGGGGTGAAAGGACAGGGGATGAAGGTAACTTCGGGGTGGGAACGCGAAAAGGCAAATGTAGCACCGACGGGGGAATGCTATCGTGACGCACCCCCGCCGATTTGCCACCGGGCGGCCCCAAAAGGGCCGCCAGCGCTGGCGCTCTATTTTATGCAACGGGTCCGCCGTCCGCGCGCGTCCCGCTGTCACTTTTTACTGACCAATCATGAAACGTATTCTTTCCAGTCTCGCAGCCGGCCTGGCGCTGGCGGCGGCCGGCGCCCCCGCGCATGCCGAGTATCCCGACCGCCCCATCCGTCTGATCGTGCCGTTCCCGCCCGGGCAGGCCACCGATATCTTCGCCCGCGCCCTGGCCGAAAAGCTGGGCGCCGCCGTGAAGCAGCCGATCGTGGTGGAGAACCGCGCTGGCGCCGGCAGCAATATCGGCATGGAGCAGGCGTCGCGCGCCGCGCCGGACGGGTACACACTGGTGATCGCCGGCAGCGCCGCGGCGGTCAACCAGACGCTGTACAAGAACATCAACTACAGCCTGACCAAGGATTTCGCGCCGGTGTCGGGCGTGTTCTCGGTGCCGCTGATGTTCCTGGCCACGCCCGCCTCGGGCATCACGTCGCTCAAGCAGCTCGTGACCCAGGCCCGCGCCAATCCGGGCGAACTGGCGTACGCCAGCGCCGGCATCGGCGGCACGCAGCATTTGTCGGCCGAGATGTTCAAGGCGGCCGCCGATATCGACATCCGCCACATTCCGTATAAGGGCAGCGGCCCCGCCCAGGCGGATTTCCTGGGGCACCAGGTTCCGCTGATGGTGGATTCGGTGACCGCGGGCTTGCCGCACGTGCAGAGCAAGAAAGCGGTGGCGCTGGCGGTGACGACCGCCAAGCGGTTGCCGCAGTTGCCGGACGTGCCCACCGTGGCCGAATCGGGTTACCCGGGCTTCGAGGCCATCGGCTGGGCGGCGGTGCTGGCGCCGCGCGACACGCCGGCGGACGTGACGGGCGCGCTCAGCAAGCAGATCGCGCAGGTGCTGAACACGCCCGAGATGCAGAAGTTCTTCCGCGATCGCGGCGCTGAACCCATGCCGCTGACGCCCGAGGCCACCGGCGCCTTTGTCGCCGCCGAGGTCGACAAGTGGGGCAAGGCCGTCAAGCAGTCCGGCGCGCAGGTGGACTGAATTCTGCTTCCGCGCACCCATTCCGGTGCGCGGAATGCCCGCTTTCGGCGCATGGCCCGCACCACGGTCGGGCATGGCGCGGGCCGGGCTTCGGGCCGCACAGGGGCCCGCGAATGGCATGGAACTTGCTTTGGCTACTTTGTATACCGATATGGTGTGCAGCGCATTGACCCGCCCGGGCAGTGCGGGCCCTGGAGAGTTCCCTATGAAACGCAGAACCCTGTTGCTGTCCCTTTGCGCCGCCGCCAGCCTCCTGGCGGCGCCCGCCTCGCATGCCGACGCGCTGGACGACATCGTCAAGAGCGGCACCATCAAGATCGCCGTGCCGCAGGACTTCCCACCGTTCGGATCGGTGGGCGCCGACATGAAACCCCTGGGCTACGACATCGACACCGCTCAACTCATCGCCAAGCAGTTGGGCGTGAAGCTGGAGCTGGTGCCCGTCACCAGCGCCAACCGCGTGCCCTATCTGCAGACCAGGAAGGTGGACCTGGTGATCTCCAGCCTGGGCAAGAACGCCGAGCGCGAGAAAGCCATCGACTTCTCGGACGCCTACGCGCCGTTCTTCAATGGCGTGTTCGGCCCGGCGGACCTGAAGGTCGCGTCGGCCGCCGACCTGGCCGGCAAGACCATCGGCGTGACGCGCGGCGCGGTGGAAGACATCGAGCTGTCCAAGATCGCGCCCGAATCGGCCACGCTCAAGCGCTATGAAGACAACAACGGCACCATCACCGCCTTCCTGTCGGGCCAGGTGCCGCTGATCGCCACCGGCAACGTGGTCGCCGCCGCCATCCTGGCGCGCAATCCGCCCAAGAAGCCCGAGACGAAATTCCTGATCAAGGATTCGCCCTGCTATATCGGCATGAACAAGGACGAGCCCAAGCTGCGCGCCCGCGTCAACGGCATCCTGGCCGCCGCCAAGGGCGACGGGTCGCTGTCGGCGATTTCGCAGAAGTGGCTGGGCGCCGCACTGCCCAAGGACCTGTAAGTCCGGGCGGCCATCATGGCTTACCAGTATGACTTCGCCTCGGTGCTGGAGTACACGCCGGTGCTGCTCAAGGGCATAGGCGTTACGGTCGAACTGATCGCGTTCGGCGCCGTGGCGGGCGTGGCGCTGGGCATCGCCTGCGCCTGGGTGCGCACGCAAGGGCCGGGCTGGCTGCGCGCGCCGGTCACGGCCTATGTGGAGCTGATCCGGAACACGCCTTTCCTGATCCAGCTCTTCTTCGTGTTTTTCGGCCTGCCGTCGCTGGGCGTGCAACTGGGCGAAATGCAGGCCGCCTGCCTGGCGATGGCGCTCAACCTGGGCGCCTACAGCACCGAGATCATCCGCGCGGGCATCGACGCCACGCCCAAGGGTCAATACGAGGCGGGGGCCAGCCTGGCGATGACGCGTGTGCAGGTGTTCCGGCACGTGGTGCTGAAGCCGGCGCTCATGCGCATCTGGCCGGCGCTGTCGTCGCAGATCGTGATCGTGATGCTGGGGTCGGCGGTGTGCTCGCAGATCGCGGCCGAAGACCTGACCTTTGCCGCCAACTTCATCCAGTCGCGCAACTTCCGCGCCTTTGAGGTCTATTTCGTGACCACTGGCATCTATCTGGCGTTGGCCGTGCTGCTGCGCCAGTTGCTGCGCCTGGTCGGCAGGCGCTTGTTCCGCAAGGCGGCAGGATGATCGAATTCTCAAGCTGGGACATCGTGCGCAACCTGCTGCTGGCGGCGCGCTGGACCGTCGTGCTGTCGCTCGCGGCCTTCGCGGGCGGGGCGGTGATGGGCATGCTGGCGCTCATGATGCGGACATCGCGCGTGGCGCTGATGCGCCGCGCGAGCTGGGCGTATATCGAACTGTTCCAGGGCACGCCGCTGCTGATGCAGCTCTTCCTGGCGTTCTTCGGCCTGTCGCTGATCGGCGTGGAAGTGCCGCCGTGGCTGGCGGCCGGGGCGGCCCTGACGCTGTGGTCGGGCGCCTTCCTGGCCGAAATCTGGCGCGGCTGCGTGGAGGCCGTGCCGAAAGGGCAATGGGAAGCGTCGGCCAGCCTGGCGTTGGGGTATGTGCAGCAGATGCGCCATGTGGTGCTGCCGCAGGCGCTGCGCATCGCGGTCGCACCCACCGTGGGCTTCGCCGTCCAGATCGTCAAAAGCACCGCGCTGACCTCGATCATCGGCTTCACCGAACTGTCGAAGGCGGCCACCGTGATCACCAACGCCACCTTTAGTCCCTTCACCGTCTATGCCTGCGCGGCCGTCATCTATTTCGCGCTGTGCTGGCCCCTGTCGCGCCTCAGCCTCCGGCTGGAAAGGAAGTTGCATGCCCCTCATCGCCCTTGAAGACGTACGCAAGCGGTTCGGCGACAACGAAGTCCTGAAGGGGGTGACCCTGCGAGTCGATCCCGGGGAAGTGATCGCCATCATCGGCAAGAGCGGTTCGGGCAAGAGCACGCTGCTGCGCTGCATCAACGGACTGGAGCAGATTGATGGCGGCGCGATCATGGTGGCCGACGCGCAACTGGGCGACGACGAGCTGCGGCTGCGGGCGCTGCGGCTGAAGGTGGGGATGATCTTTCAGCAGTTCAATCTGTTTCCGCACCTGACCGTGGGACGCAATGTCATGCTGTCGCCGATGGTGGCCAAGCGCATGCCCGAGCGCGAGGCCGCCGACCTGGCGCGCGCCATGCTGACCCGGGTGGGGCTGTCCCATAAATTCGACGCCTGGCCGGAAGAACTGTCCGGGGGCCAGCAGCAGCGGGTGGCCATCGCGCGCGCGCTGGCGATGCAGCCGCTGGCGCTGCTGTGCGACGAAATCACGTCCGCGCTGGATCCGGAACTGGTCAACGAAGTGCTGGCGGTGGTGCGCGAGCTGGCAGCGGACGGCATGACCCTGCTGATGGTCACGCACGAGATGCGCTTCGCGCGTGAAGTCTGCGACCGCGTGGTATTCATGCACCAGGGCCGGGTGCATGAGATCGGGCCGCCGGAACAACTTTTCACGGCGCCCGCCACGCCGGAATTGCGGCAGTTCCTGGGAATATAGGGGGATATCCGCCGCCGGTGCGCCGGACACGTGGACATGGACAGGGGTCAGGCACGCGGCTTGCTGAGCGATAAGCGCGCGGCTGCCGCCCGGCATGACCCGCTATGTCCAACGAATCCCCCGAAGGAGAAAAAAATGACCCATCGAATTTGGCTTGCGCTGATGCTGGCGGTCACCGCCATGACTGCCGGTTGCAACACGATGGAAGGTGCCGGCAAAGACATCGAACGTGGCGGGGAGAAGATCCAGAACCAGGCCAAGTAGGCGTTGGGAATCTGCATCGAGGGCCGGCGCGGCAGTGACGCGCCGGCCTTTTTTGTCCGGACCGGCAGGAAAGGCGGTCAACAGGGCGGCCAGCAGGCCGCCCGCGCGGATCAGCGCGAAAAGCCGCGCGCCGCGATCTCCCATATGTCCTGGACGACGCCATCGCGCACGATCACCAGCCCGTCATGCAGGTTGAAAGTGGGATCCACGTGCGAGGGCACCAGGCGCAACACCGAGCCCAGCGCGGGCGCGTCCGCTCCGGACGCCACGCGCACGACCCCGTGCTCGTCGTTGATGGCCGCGTAGGTCAGCCCAGGCGCGCCGAAGATGGCGGGGGGACCGCATTCCGCCGTGGTGGACTTCAGGCCCGCGTCCAGGATCACGCGGTCGGGCGCGGGCGTGCTCATCACCGTGGCAAGCACGAACAGGCTGTTCTGGAACGTCAGCGGACCATCCCATTCATTCGCGCCATAGTCGCCGTCCATGAATGCGTAAGAGCCCGCCTGCAATTCTGTATAGACACCGCTGGCGGCGTCGAACTCGGCGCTGCCCGTGCCGCCGCCCGTGATCGTGTCGCAGGCGATGCCGCTTTCGCGCAGCAGTTGCGCGTACGACGCCGCGATGCGCGCGGCCTGCCGGCTGACCTGGGCGCGCTCTTCGCGCGTGCGAAAGTGCTGCACCGATCCGTGATACGCCTGCAGCCCCGCGAAATTCACGCCCGGCAGGCTGCGCGCCTGCTGCGCCAGCGCCAGCACCAGGGCATCGTCCGACACCCCGCAGCGGCCCTGGCCCACGTCGACTTCGACCAGCACGTCGATCTGGGCGCCGGCCTGCGCCATGGCCTGCGAGACCTGCGCCAGGTTCTGCGCGTTGTCCACGCACACGCTCATCTTGGCGATGCGCGCCAACTGGCCCAACAACGCCAGCTTGGCCGGTCCGACGACTTCATTGCTGATGTGGATGTCGCGGATGCCCGCGGCCACGAAGGGCAGGGCTTCGCTGACTTTCTGGCAGCAGATGCCGCGCGCGCCCAGAGCGAGCTGGCGCAGCGCGATTTCCGGGCATTTGTGCGCCTTGGCATGCGGGCGCAAGGCCACCTCGTGGCGGTCGGCCCAGGCCTGCATCGCACGCAGGTTGGCCTCGAACGGCTCCAGGTCCAGCACCAGGCTGGGCGTATCGACGCGGGCCAAGGGATCGCCCGGCTGCGCGGGCGGGGGCAGCGCAATGCCGCGTATGACTTCCTGGGACATCTTGGTGACTCCGTTGTCTGCACCACATGGGATGTAACGCACGCATAACCAAAGCAGGACCAACCATAACCAAAGGGGCCGATCACCCCCAGGTAAACGATAGCCCCGTAACCATTGGCTACGAGAGGTCGACATGACAGAATTTCATCATGAAAACGGCCCCCAAGGGGAGGCCCATTTTTGCCCTGGCCCCAATGCCGCGGCAGGAATGACAAGACGAACCCTCGTCACTGATACATCCCGTCCACGAATACCGGAGAAGCTCGCATGAAACTCAAGCACTGGATCACCGCCCTCACCGTGGCGGTCGCCGCCGTCGGCACCGTAGGTTCCGCGCAGGCCCAACAATTTTTCCGCATCGGAACGGGTGGCACTGCGGGCACGTACTACCCCATCGGCGGCATCATCGCCAACGCCGTGTCGCAGCCCGGCAAGCTCGTTGCGACGGCGGTCGCCTCCAATGGCTCGGTGGCCAACATCAACGGCATCGTGGGCGGTTCGTTCGAGGCGGGCTTCACGCAGTCGGACGTGGCGTTCTGGGCCTACAGCGGCACGGGCACCTTCGAAGGCAAGCCCAAGGCACAGGACCTGCGCCTGATCTCCACGCTGTACCCCGAAAGCATCCACCTGGTGACGCGCAAAGGCGCCGGCATCAAGAGCGTGGCGGACCTGAAGGGCAAGCGCGTGTCCATGGACGAGCCGGGCTCCGGCACGCTGGTCGACGTGCGCCTGATCCTGGGCGCCTACGGCATGACCGATAAGGACATCAAGGCCGAATACCTCAAGCCCAACCAGGCGGGCGACAAGCTCAAGGATGGCGGCCTGGACGCGTTCTTCTTCGTGGGCGGCGCCCCTGCCGGCGCCATTGCCGAACTCGCTTCCAGCGGCGCCGGCATTGAAATCGTGCCGCTGGTCGGCCCCGAGATCGACGCCCTGCGCGCCAAGCAGGAGTTCTTCACGCCCGACACCATCGCCGCCAACACCTATCAGAACGTCGGCGAAGTAAAGACCATCTCGGTCAATGCGCAGATGGTCACGTCGGCCAAGCTGCCCGAGCAGGTCGTATATGACGTCACCAAGGCGCTGTACAGCGACGCCACGCGCAAGACGCTGGACAACGGCCATGCCAAGGGCAAGCTGATCACGCGTGACAACGCCATCAAGGGCGCGGGCATCCCGTTCCATCCGGGCGCCGAAAAGTTCTACAAGGAAATCGGCCTGCTGAAGTAAAGCCCCCCGTAGCGCCTGCGGCGCTTCCCCCCCGGGGGCGCCGCAGCGGACCGGCAAAGCCGGCTGCGCGCGGCCCCGCTTGGGGAAGCCTGGCCCTTACTTGTATTGCCTGTCCTTGACGGGACAGCTGGATCGTCATAGTTCGTTATGTCCGCGGCGTTTGCTGGTTGCGCCGCGTGTGAGCAGGGCCGCCGATGCGCGGCCCTGCTTCTTGAGTCATCTTGAGAATCACCGCGATGGAAATTGACCACGAGAAAACCCAGCAACTGGCGGAAAAGTACGATTCGGAGATCCGCTTCCGGCCGCTGGACAAGACCGCCACCTGGATCGTTTCAGGCCTGCTGGTCACGCTTTCGCTTTTTCACTACTACACGGCCGGTTTCGGCCTGCTGCGCGAGGCCACGCACCGTGGCGTACACCTGGCTTTTGTGCTCAGCCTGATATTCCTGGTATTCGGATTTTCCAAATCCCACTACCGCCGCGAGCCCAGGTCGACGTGGTACGCGCCCGGCGGCATCCCGCTGTATGACTGGATCATCGCCATCGCGCTGACCCTGTCGGTGCTGTATATCCCCTACATCTTCGATGATCTGGCGTACCGGGTGGGCAATCCGCTGCCGATGGATGTCTTCATGGGCTCGATCCTGCTGGTCGGCCTGCTGGAAGCCACCCGCCGCGCCATGGGGTGGCCGCTGCCCATCATTGCGCTGGTGTTCATGGCCTACGCCATGTTCGGCCAGTACTTCCCCGGCCTGCTGCAGCATGCCGGCAACAACTGGTCCCAGATCGTCAACCACATGTACCTGACCAGTCAGGGCGTGTACGGCGTGGCCGTGGGCGTGGTGGCGACCTACGTCTTCCACTTCGTGCTGTTTGGGGTGCTGGCCACCCGCATCGGCCTGGGCCAGCTCTTCCTGGACGTCGCTTCGACCATCGCCGGCCGCTACGCGGGCGGCCCCGCCAAGGTGTCGGTGTTTGGATCGGCCATGTTCGGCATGCTGTCGGGCTCGTCCGTAGCCAACGCGGTAACGGTGGGGTCGTTGACCATCCCCGCCATGATCCGCGTCGGCTATCCGCGGCATTTTGCGGCGGGCGTCGAAGCCGCCAGCAGCACCGGCGGGCAGATCACGCCGCCCATCATGGGCGCCGCCGCGTTCCTGATGATCGAGTTCCTGGGCATCCCGTACCAGCAGATCGCGATCGCGGGCATCTTCCCGGCCTTCCTGTATTTCTTCGGCATGTTCATGCAGGTGCACTTCGAGGCCAAGCGCGAGGGCCTGCGCGGCCTGACCCCCGAGGAAATGCCCAAGCTGAAGCAATCCTTCAAGATGCGCTGGCCCACGCTGATCCCGCTGGTGCTGCTGATCAGCGTGCTGGCCAGCGGCCGCACGCCGTATCTGGCCGCCTTCGCCGGCATCACGGGTTGCATCATCGTCGGCCTGCTGAACCCATTCCAGCGGCTGCGCTGGCGCGATCTGTACGAAGCCTTTGAAACGGGCGCGAAGTATGCACTGGCCGTGGGCGCCGCGGCCGGTACGGTCGGCATCGTGATCGGCGTGGTGACACTCACGGGCGTGGGCTTCAAGATCTCTTATATCGTGATCTCCGCGGCGCAGGCCATCGCCGGCGGCGCGGCAATGGTGATTCCCGACGCCATCGCCAACGTGCAGTCGCTGACCCTGGTCGCGGCGCTCATCATGACGGGTCTGGTCTGCATCCTGATGGGTTGCGGCATCCCCACCACGGCGAACTACCTGATCATGGTGGCGGTCGCCGCGCCCACGCTGGTGCAGCTTGGGGTGCAGCCCATCGCCGCGCACTTCTTCGTGTTCTATTTCGGCATCCTGGCGGACATCACGCCGCCGGTGGCGCTGGCGGCGTACGCGGCGGCGGGCATGGCGGGCAGCGATCCCTTCAAGACCGGCAACACGGCGTTCAGGCTGGGCATCACCAAGCTCATCGTGCCATTCGTGTTCGTGTTCTCGCCGTCGCTGCTGATCTCGGTGCAGGGCTTCACCTGGTATGACTTCTTCGTGACCCTGTTCGGCTGCATGGTCGGGCTGGTGCTGCTGTCGGCCGCGTTCTCGCGCTACATGCTGGTCGGCATGAAGAGCTGGGAGCGGTGGCTGTGCACCATCGGCGCCTTGCTGACGATCCTTCCTGGCCTGGCCAGCGGGCTGATCGGGCTGGCCATCTGCATCCCGGTTTTCATCCGGCAACTGGCGGAACTCAAGCTCGAGAACTCGGCCCGATCCGTCTGACGCGACACGCAGCACAATAGCGGATAAAAAAAAAGGGGCGGACTGATCGGTCCGCCCCTTTTTGCCCTGAATCGTGGATTTTGACAGCATTTAACGTAAAAAAGGGCCTCGATTGCCGGTGGGTGACGGCAAACAACATTCCGGCTTTCCTTTGGTTGCCCGGCAAAATAAATCAGCGTAAAGTAAAATTCATGTTTGCTGGTCTGCCGATCTGCGGGCCGACTGTGCAAACAGGCTCAAAACTGCGCCATATGTTCGATATCCTGGTTTATCTGTTCGAGAATTACTACACGCCGCAAGCCTGTCCTGCGGCCGATGTGCTCGCCAAGCGGCTCGCCGCCGCCGGATTCGAGCACGAAGACATCGACGACGCGCTCGGTTGGCTGTACGGCCTGGCCGAGACCACCGAACGATGCGTCGACCTCGCTCAGGCTCCCACGTCCGGAACCCGGATCTACACCGACAACGAATACCAACAGCTCGGCACCGAATCCATCGGCTTCATCGCCTTCCTGGAATCGGCCGGCGTGCTGCCCGCGCCCCTGCGTGAAATCGTCATCGACCGCGGCCTGGCTTCGCCGGAAACGCCCGTGCCGCTCGCCAAGATCAAGATCATCGCCCTCATGGTTCTCTGGAGCCAGGAAGCCGAGATCGACAATCTGGTGCTGGAAGAGCTGCTGGACGAAGAAGGCGTGCGCCTGCTGCATTGAGCGCGCCGCGGCGCCCCGCGCCTTGAATCTCCTCTCCTATCCCCGCGCGCCTGGCCGCGCGGGCGTTTCGCCGTGACCTACGTTGGCCGCTTCGCCCCCAGTCCCAGCGGCCCGCTGCATGCGGGCTCGCTGGCGACCGCGCTGGCAAGCTGGCTGGACGCGCGCGCGCATGACGGACGCTGGCTGCTGCGGATCGAAGACGTGGACACGCCGCGCACGGTCCCCGGCGCGGCGGAGGTCATCATGGCGCAGCTGCATGCGCTGGGCCTGGCCTGGGACGGCGAGATCATCTGGCAATCCCGTCGCGGCGACGCCTACCAGACCGCATTCGACACGCTGGCCGCGCGCGGCCTGATCTATGGCTGCGGCTGCACCCGCCGGGAAATCGCCGATTCGGCGCTGCGCGGCCAGACGATGCCGGGCGCCGACGGCGAAAGGCCTTACCCCGGCACCTGCCGCCACGGCTTGCCGGAAGGCCGCCAGGCGCGCGCCTGGCGCCTGCGCGTGCCGGATGGCCTGGAACACTTCGAAGACCGCTGGCTGGGCCCCCAGGAACAGGACGTGGCGCAAGCGGTGGGCGATTTTGCGCTGCGGCGCGCGGATGGGCTGTGGGCCTATCAGTTGGCCGTGGTGGTGGACGACGCCGCGCAGGGCGTGACGGACGTGGTGCGCGGCGCCGACCTGCTGAGTTCCACGGCGCGCCAACGGGTGCTGGGCCGGTTGCTGGGCCTGCCCCCGCTGCGCTATATGCACGTGCCGCTGATCCTGGACGCCTCCAGCGGCCTCAAACTGTCCAAACAGAACGGCGCCCCGCCCATTGACACCGGCGCGCCCCTGACGGCCCTGAAGGCCGCCTGGGAGGCATTGGGATTCCCGCCCTTCGCCGCCGCGGGCATCGCGCCGTTCCTGCGCGAGGCCACGGCGCGCTGGGCCGGGCGGTTTCCGGGCTGAGGCCCGGACCGGCCGGCGCGGCTACAAAGGCTGCAGGTCTTCGCCCAGCATCCTGACGAGCAGGGCTTCTCCGTTTTCCGCCACGCGCAGCTCGCCGTACTTGGCGACCTCGTAGCGCGCCGCCTGCCCTTCGGGGAAGAAATACGCATTGGTGACGATACGCACGCCGTTGTCTCGAACGCGGTAGCGCAGCGGCACCTCGCCTTCGGCATGCGGATGGATCTCTGGCTGGATGCGCACGGGCTGCGCCACGCCGCGCGCATCCGGCGCCAGCAGCACGTAGCCGTCGGGCTCATAGCCCATGACGGACTCATCTTCATCCTGTTGGCCACCGCCCCCCAGGCGCAGGCGCGTCACTTCACGGCCCGCCGCGAAGTTCAAGGCCATGTAGTCGCCCTGCATGAGCGAACGCGGGTCCACCGGCGCCAGTTCCAGAATGACGACCTTGCCCGAGGCCAGCAGCTTTTCGCGCTGCCAGATGCCGCCGTTGGCCACCACCAGCACCAGCGCCAGGCCGCCCAGGATGGCCAGCGTGCGCCAGCGCAGGGGGCCGGACACCGGCGGCAGCGAACGAGGCTTGGCCGGCGCCTGGGTGCGCATCAGGCGCGGCACCAGCCACACCGCCGCCCGCAACAGGAAGAGCAGCAGCGCGGCGCCGCCCAGCCAAAGCGCCTTTTGCAGCAGCGGGAGTTCCAGTTGGTAGTAATAGACGCCCAGGTAGGCCAGCAGGCTGGCCACGCCAAAGACCATGACGCGCGACTGGTTCAGGCCGAAGCCCAGCAGCAGCCATGCCAGGGCAAATCCCACGCCCGGGCTGGGCAGCCAGAACAGGGACAGCAGCAAGAGGCCGATCGGCACGCCCCAGGTCACGCCTTTCGTCAGCAGCCGGCGGCGCGGCCACAACACCGCCAGGGCAGCGGCAACCGGGAGCAGCGCGCCCGCCACGATCAGGATGGCGGTATGCGGCGTCAACTGCCAGATGGCGGGCAACTGCCTGGCCGAAATTCCGCTGGCCAGCCACACCATGCCCTGGACGGACAGCAGGAAGGCCCAGGCCAGCGGCTGCAGCGCGTGGCCGCGCCTGGCGCCCACGCGGTGGCTGACGGTGATGATGACGGCGGTGGCCCAGGCGCCGATCACGCCGATGGGCAGCCACAGGAACGTGGCGCGCGTCGCGTCGAAACGCATCCAGGCGTCCAGCAGGTCGTCCTGCATGAGGTCGGGCGACAGGCCCCGCCAGATCAGGGCCGCGCCCGCCATGGCGATCAAGAGGCCGCTCAGGAATCGCAGGATCACGTCGGGACCCAGCGCGTACACGACGGCCGCCATCAGCAGCACGAAGAAGCTCGCACTGGCAAACGACGTGGAACTGGACAGGCCGAAGATGATGAGGATCTGCCCCGCGAACGCCATGGCCGTGCCGCACTGCCGCCAGAAGGGGCCGGCATCGCTGCGCAGCACCGCCACGCCGGCGGCGCACAGCACCAGGCCGGCCACCAGCGCGCCGCCCTCGGAAGTGATGAAACCCGAGAACGCGACGAACACCAGCAGCAGCAAGGTCGCCAGCCAGGCGCTCAGGCCCAGCAGGCATTGCACGTACCAGGGCGGCTCGGCGCGCGGCACCGCGGCCGGCGCAAGCTGCGCCACCGGCGCGCCCGAATCGGCGGGGTCGACCGCGTTGCCGGCCGACGCGCTGGCCGGTTCGGCGTCTGCCGCGGGCAGGGCGGGCGAGGCATCGTCACCCAGGCGGCGCAGCCAGCGGGCCGCCAGGACCGCCTCGGCCATGAGCAGCGCGGCCAGCGGCAGGGCGGCCCAGACGCCGGGCTCCAGGCGCCACAGCCACTCGCCCACCACGCGCAGCGATACGCAGATGACGCCCGCGGCCAGCATGGCCAGGATGACCAGGTCGCGCCGGCCCCGCTGATAGTAAAGACCCAGGCCCAAGGTGGCGGCCACCCAGGCGATGCCGTTGTAGGTGCCCAGCCCGCGCAGGATGAAGTCGCCGAACATCAAGGCCAGCACCAGCACGCTGATGGCGATGGCGGCCAGGATGCGGGGGCCGAATACCGTGCTGGCGCGCCAGCGGCTAGCCGCCAGTTCCCAGCCCAGCAGCAGGAGCAGGTTCAGGGCGGCCATGAACAGGCTGGGGACGCCCGGGCCGCCGAAGATCATCAGCCAGGTAAAAACCCGTTCGCCCAGCCACAGCGCCGCCGCCAGATTCAGGACCAGCGCCCACAGCAGCCAGACGGCCTGGCTGCCCGCGGCCAGCGCCCAGGGCAGGAGCAACAGCGCCCACCACGCGAACAATTCCCAGGTATCGGCGCCAGTCTGGTAAGTTTGGCCTAATAGCGCGAGCAGGGCGCCCAGCAGAATGCCGGCAAGTGCAAGCAGCGCGCCGGGAATGCTGCGCCGCACGCCGGGCCGGTCCCGCAGGCGCAAGCCAGCCCAGGCGGCGGCCAGCGCGCAAACGGCCAGAAGCCCCTGCGCTCCGGCGAAACGCTGCACTTTTGTCATGTCCTGCCAGTTGGCGGCGACCCAGCAAACCGCAGCGCTGCCCAGCAGCAAAACGCCTAGCCAAAGGGTGCTTCGCGCCAGGAATTGACGCCAAGCGTGCAGTTCGGATCCCGCTTGTCTTTCAGTGCCGACTTGCATCTGGCGAATCTCCGATCTTATTATCCGCGCTACTAAGGCGGGACTACCGCCACTGGATACACATGAATAAAACGCTGATTATTGCCGAGAAGCCCTCGGTGGCCCTTGATATATCACGCGCCTTGGGAGGCTTCGCGCGCGAGGGCGACTATTTTGAAAGCGAACGTTACGTCCTCGCATCGAGCATTGGCCACTTGCTGAGCTTGGTCGCGCCCAACGATCCGGTCAAGGGAAAGTGGAGCTTCGCGCACCTGCCCGTGATTCCGCCTGAATTCGAACTGGGCCCCACCGACAAGAAATCCGCCGAACGCCTGAAGCTGCTGGTCCGCCTTGCCAAGCGCAAGGACGTGGACGCCATCATCAATGCCTGTGACGCGGGACGGGAAGGCGAACTGATCTTCCGCTACATCATCCAGTACGCTGGCGTGAAGAAGCCGATCCAGCGCCTGTGGCTCCAATCCATGACGCAGGCCGCCATCCGCGAAGCCTTCGCCAACCTGCGCGACGACGTCCAGTTGAAGCCGCTGGAAGCCGCCGCCCGTTCGCGCGCCGAGGCCGACTGGCTGGTCGGCATCAACGGCACCCGCGCCATGACCGCCTTCAACAGCAAGGACGGCGGTTTCTTCAAGACCCCGGTCGGCCGCGTGCAGACTCCCACCCTGGCCATCGTGGCCGAGCGCGAAGAACGCATCCGCCGCTTCGTGCCGCGCGACTACTGGGAAGTGCGCGCCACCTTCATCGCGGCCGCCGGCCTGTACGAAGGCCGCTGGATCGACCCGCAGTTCAAGAAAGACGACCGCGACCCCGAAAAGCGGGAATCCCGCCTGTGGTCGGCAGCCGCCGCGCAAAGCGTGGTGGCCGCCTGCCGCGACCAGCCGGGCAACGTCACCGAGGAATCCAAGCCCTCGACCCAGATGTCGCCGGCGCTGTACGACCTGACGTCCCTGCAGCGCGAGGCCAACGGCCGCTTCGGCTTTTCCGCCAAGACCACGCTTTCGCTGGCCCAGACGCTGTACGAACGCCACAAGGCGCTGACCTACCCGCGTACCGATTCACGCTACCTGCCCGAGGACTACATCGCCACGGTGCAGGAAACCATGCGCGCACTGGCCAAGGGCGGCTCCAACGCCGTCGGCGGCCTGTCGCGCCATGCGGACACCGTCGTCAGCCAGCAATGGGTCAAGCCGAACCGCCGCATCTTCGACAACAAGAAGGTGTCGGATCACTTTGCCATCATCCCCACGCTGCAGATCCCGCATGACCTGAGCGAAGCCGAGGCCAAGCTGTACGACCTGGTGCTCAAGCGCTTCCTGGCGGTGTTCTTCCCCGCCGCGGAATACCGCGTCACCACCCGCCTGACCGAAGTGCAGGGGCATCGCTTCCGCACGGACGGCAAGGTGCTGGTCACGCCGGGCTGGCTGGCCGTGTACGGCAAGGAAGCGCAGGGCGAAGACGCCAACCTGGTGCCCGTGGCGGACGGCGAGACCGTGCGCACCGAGGACGTGGAAGCCGTGGGCCTGTCGACCAAGCCCCCGGCGCGCTTCAACGAAGGCACGCTGCTGTCGGCCATGGAAGGCGCCGGCAAGCTGGTGGACGACGAAGAACTGCGCGAAGCCATGTCCGAGCGCGGCCTGGGCACCCCGGCCACGCGCGCCGCCATCATCGAAGGGCTGCTCAACGAGGTCTACCTGCGCCGTGAAGGCCGCGATCTGGTGCCCACCGCCAAGGCGCGCCAGCTCATGACCCTGCTGTCGGGCCTGGACGTCACCGAACTGACCTCGCCCGAACTCACCGGCGAATGGGAGCACAAGCTCAAGCAGATCGAACAAGGCGGGCTGGGACGCGAGGCCTTCATGCGCGAGATCGCGCAGATGACCCAGGTGATCGTCAAGCGCGCCAAGGAATACGAGCGCGACACGGTGCCGGGCGACTACGCCACGCTGCAGACGCCATGCCCCAAGTGCGGCGCCGTCGTGAAGGAAAACTACCGCCGTTTTGCCTGCACGGCCTGCGATTTTTCGATCGGCAAGCACCCGGGCGGCCGCACGTTCGAACTGCCGGAAGTGGAAGAACTGCTGGCCAAGCGCGAGATCGGCCCGATGCAGGGTTTCATCAGCAAGATGGGCCGGCCCTTCGCCGCCATCCTGCGCATCAGCGACGAATACAAGCTGGAATTCGACTTCGGCCAGAACGACGAGGACGACAACGAAGCCGTGGACTTCTCCGGCCACACGCCGGTGGGTCCCTGCCCGAAGTGCCAGTCGCGTGTGTTCGAGCACGGCATGAGCTACGTCTGCGAAAAATCCGTCGGCCCCGAAAAGAGCTGCGATTTCCGTTCCGGCAAGGTCATCCTTCAGCAGGAGATCTCGCGCGAGCAGATGGAAAAGCTGTTGACCAACGGCCGCACCGATCTGCTCGACGGCTTTGTCTCCAGCCGCACGAACCGCAAGTTCAAGGCGTTCCTGGTGCGCCAGCCCGATGGCAAGGTCGGCTTCGAGTTCGAACCGCGCCCTGAAAAGCCCGGCCGCGCCCGCGCGCCGGCCAAGACGGCTGCAAAGACGGCAACCAAGACGGCGGCAAAGAAGGCGCCCGCCAAGAAGGCCGCGGTCAAGAAGGCCGCCACCAAGACCGCAACCAAGACTGCAACCAAAACCGCCGCCAAAAAGGCGGTCAAGAAGGCCGCGCCGAAGAAAACCGCAGCGTAGGGTAGACTCGCGCCGCAGTACGGAACGCCCGGGCAACCGGGCGTTTTCCATTGTTGGACGGCAAACGCTGGGGTATTGTTTACGCCAAACAGCCGCAACCAGATCAGATCCGAGGACGACATGACCCGTAGCCCCGATTTCACCAACCGCCGCCGCGTGCTGGCCGCCGCTTCCGCATTGGCGGGCATCAGCCTGCTCAACGGACGCGTCGCCTTCGCCAGCCCGAAGCTGGGCAAGGTGGTCTACGGCCAGGGCAGCATCGACCCATTCTTCGCGGCCGGCTACGTGGCCTTGAAGAAGGGGTTTTTCGGGGCGAACGGCCTGGAGGTCGAGTACCTGAATTCGCAGAGCGGCCCGCGGACCAACCAGCTTCTGGCCGCCGGCCAGATCGTGTTCGGCGCCACCGCGGCCACCGCCGCGCCCGCGCTGACGATCGCCGGCAAGCCCGCCACGCTGATATTCGGCTTTGACCGCAAGCTGACCTACGCCAATGTCATCGTGCGCCGCGAAGACTTCGACAGCGGCAAGATCAAGTCGCTGAAGGACCTGGCCGGCAAGCGCGTGGGCGCCACGCAGCCGCAGTCCAGCACCTGGCTGATGGCGCTCTACCTGATGCAGAAGGCCGGCGTGGCCGACAAAGTCGACATCCGCCCCCTGGGCGACCTGGCAACCATGCTGGGCGCGCTCAAGACCGGTTCGGTGTCGGCCAGCATGGCCACCATGTCCATGATGGAGCAGGCCCGCCAGGAAGGCTGGGGCGTGCCCATCTTCGACGCCACCACCGAAAGCTCGTGGACTGAATTCATGGGCGGCGACGTGCCCGGCATCGCGGCCCTGACGCTCGAAGACACCATCCAGAAGCGGCCCGAAGTGGTCCAGGCCTTCGTCAGCGCGATGGTCAAGGCGCAGGACTTCATCAGCGCCAACAGCGCGGCGGCGATCACCGATGTGATCTTCGACGACTTCCTCAGCGCGTTCCCGCGCGCCGCCATCGAGAAGACCCTGGGCGTCTACAAGGAAACGGTGTTCCTGAACGACAACATCATCACCGAGGACGCGTACAACCGCATGACGGCCATCATGGGCGACGGCCGCCAGTTCTCCAACGATGAAATCAAGACCGTCCCGTACGCCAAGTGCGTGAACATGAGCTTCGTGCGCAAGGCCCGGGGCCTTTGATGATCACGCTGGACAAGGTGGGCAAGGCGTACCAGTCGCGCCAGGGCACGACGCACGCGGTGGGCGAGGTCAGCCTCGCCATCCAGGAAGGCGAGTTCATCTCCATCGTCGGGCCTTCGGGTTGCGGCAAGAGCACGCTGCTGAACATGATCGCCGGCTTCCTGCGCCCCACCACGGGCGAGATCCGCGTGGACGGCCGCGTGGTGGACGGACAGGTGCCGCCCGCGCTGGGCTACATCTTCCAGAAGGACACCCTGCTGCCTTGGTTCAGCGTCAGGAAAAACGTGGCGCTGGGCCTGAAGTTCCAGGGCGTGCCCGCCGACCGCATCCAACGCCGCGTGGCCGAGCTGCTTGAATTAGGCCACCTCAGTCCCTTCGCCGACGCCTTTCCGCACCAGCTTTCCGGCGGCATGCGGCGGCGCGTGGCGCTGCTGATGAGCCTGGCGGTGGAGCCGCGCATCCTGCTGCTGGACGAGCCCTTCGGCGCGCTGGACACGCATACCAAGACCCACCTGCATCGCGAACTGATGGAAATCTGGCGCAAGCTGGGCCAGACCATCGTGATGGTCACGCACGATCTCGACGAGGCCATCCTGCTGTCCGACCGGGTCGTGGTGCTGTCCGGCCCGCCCAGCCGCGTGCTGCTGGACGAGCGCATCCGCATCCCGCATCCGCGCGACGTCTTCACGCTGCGCGAAACGCCGCAGTTCGTCGCCCACGTGCAAAGCCTCTGGAGCGTGCTGGGCCAGCAGTTCCGCGCCGCCGCCTGAATCCCCACGCGCCATGATCCCGACTGAAACCTCCGATTCCCTGCAGGACCAGCTGCGGCTGGACCGCCGCGCCAGCGTGGCGCGCCGACTGCGCATCACGCTGTGGCAGGTGCTGATCCTGACCCTCATCCTGGGCGCCTGGGAGACGCTCACGCGCATTCCATGGTTCACGCAGAACACGCTGTTCGACCCCTTCTTCATCAGCCAGCCGTCGCGCGTGGCCGTGCGGCTATGGGAATGGATGCAGCCGGGGCCGCGCTCGGTCTGGCCGCATTTGTGGCTGACCTTGCAGGCCACGATGGTGGGGCTGGTGGTCGGCGTGGGCAGCGGCTTCATCGTCGGCATGACGCTTAGCCGCAGCCGCTTCCTGGCCGACGTGTTCAACCCCTTCATCGTCGCGTTCAACTCGATGCCGCGCATCGCCTTCGTGCCGCTCATCACCATGTTCTTCGGGCTGGGCCTGGCATCCAAGGTGGTCACGTCCTGGTTCGTGGTGTTCTTCCTGGTGTTCTTCAACACCTATAAGGGCGGGCGCAGCGTGGAACGCGAACTTGTCGACTTCTGCCGCACGCTGGGCGGCTCGCCGCGGCAGATCCTGTGGCGGGTGCGCATTCCCACCGCCGCCGCCTGGACCTTCGCGGCACTGCCGAACGCCATCAGCTTCGCGCTGATCGGCGTGGTGCTGGCGGAATTCGTCGGGTCCACCACCGGCATGGGCTATCTGATGATCACCGCGCTGGCGACCTTGAACGCCACCGACATGTTCGCGGCGGTGACGCTGCTGTCCATCGTCGGCATCGCGCTGGTTTATTGTGTGACCTGGCTGGAACGGCGGCTGCTGCACTGGGCGCCGGAATTCAGGGAATGAACGGAACCGGACTGATGAAGACACTACCGTATCTGCGCAACTTCGACCTGACGGGACAGGTGGCGCTGGTGACCGGCTCGGCCCGCGGGCTGGGCTTCTGCATTGCGCGGGCGCTCGCGGGCTGCGGCGCGCGTGTGCTGATCAACGGACGCAACGCCGAGGCCACCGCCGCCGCGGCCGGCGAACTCACCGCCGCCGGCCTGGACGCGCATCCGCTGCCCTTCGACGTCAGCGACGACGCCGCCATGGAACGCGCCTTCCTGCGGATCGACAGCGAGCATGGCCGCCTGGACGTCCTGGTGAACAACGTCGGGGCGCGCAATCGCAAGACCTTGCGCGACACCAGCCCCGCCGAGATCCGCGAGCTCATCGACACCGACCTCGTGGCCGGCATGCTGCTGGCCAAGTTCGCGGCCGAGCGCATGGTGCGCCAGGGCGGCGGACGCCTGATCGCGATCACCTCGGTCGTGGGAGAACTGGCGCGCAAGGGGGATGCCGTTTACCCCGCCGCCAAGCAGGGCCTGACCGGCATGGTGCGCGCGCTGGCGGCGGAATTCGGCGGACACCACATCACCAGCAACGCCATCGCGCCGGGCACCTTCGCCACGGAAACCAATGCGGACATGGTGGAGGATCCCAAGTTCGGCCCCCGCATCGCCGCCCGCAACCCGACCGGCCGCTGGGGCGAGCCAGAAGAAATCGCGGGCGCCGCGGTGTTCCTGGCGTCTCCGGCCGCGTCCTACGTGAACGGCCACGTGCTGGTCGTGGACGGCGGGCTGTCAATTCAATTCTGAAAGGAAACGGTTCCCACGCCGCGTGCCTGCCGCCCCCGCGTCGGGGCAGCGCGCGTCAGGGCCGCGTGCGTCAGGTTGCCCGCGTCAGGTCGTCTCGTCCTGATACCAGACGCCTTCGGCCAGCATCATCTTCTGGTGGCCATGTCCAGCCGGCATCATCGGGAAGCAGTTTTCCTGCGCCGTCACGGCCACGTCCAGGAAGTACGGGCCGTCATGCGCCAGGCATTCGGCCAGCGCGGCATCCAGCAGGGCGGGGTCTTCGACCCGGGCCGCGCCCCAGCCGAAGGCACGCGCCAGCGCCACGAAATCCGGCAGCGACGCGTTGTAGCTATGGCTGTAGCGGCCTCCGTGGATCAGTTCCTGCCATTGGCGCACCATGCCCATGTAGCCGTTGTTGCACAGCACGACCTTCACGGGCGTCTGGTGCTGCATGGCGGTGGACAATTCCTGAATGTTCATCAGCACCGACGCATCGCCGCTGACGCAGACGACCGTCTTGTCCGGATGCGCCACCTGCGCGCCGATGGCGGCGGGCACGCCGTAGCCCATGGTCCCCGCGCCGCCCGAGGTCAGCCAGCGGTTCGGCTTGTCAAAGCGCAGGTATTGCGCGGCCCACATCTGATGCTGGCCCACGTCGGTGGAGACGATGGCGTCCCGATCCGCCAGCGCGGCGTTCAGGCGAGACATCAGATGCTGGGGAAGAATGGCGTCGGCAGCGGGCGTATAGCCCAGGCAATCCTGCGCGCGCCAGGTCTCGATGCGCTTGAACCACGGCGCCAGGCGCTTGGGATCCAGCGGCTCGTCGCCCAGTTCCGCGCGTAGCGCGCGCACCAGCGGCAGGCAGTCGCCCACCAGCGCCACGTCCACGCGCACCACCTTGTTGATCGACGCGGGATCGATATCGATATGGATCTTGCGCGCATGCGGACAGAATTCCGAGAGCTTGCCGGTGATGCGGTCGTCGAAGCGCGCGCCGATGCAGACCACCAGATCCGAGTTGTGCATGGCCAGGTTGGCCTCTACCGTGCCGTGCATGCCCAGCATCCCCACGAACCGCGGGTCGGACGCGGGGAAGGCGCCCAGGCCCATCAGGGTCAGGGTGCAGGGCGCGCCGGTGTGGCGGACCAGGTCCGTGAACGCCGCGCAGGCGTCGGGGCCGGCATTCACCAGGCCGCCGCCGCCGTAGAAGATGGGGCGCTTGGCCTGGGCGATCAGCGCCGCGGCCCGGCGCACGGCCGACTGGGGCAGCTTGGGCGCCAGCTTGCCCGACTGGCGGCGCGCGCGCAGCGCGGCCAGCTTTTGCTGCGAGGGCAGACCCAGGCTGTCGTCATCGGCGTCGCGCGGCACGGCCAGTTGCACGTCTTTCGGAAAATCCACCAGCACGGGGCCGGGACGGCCCTGGCGGGTCAGTTCGAAGGCGCGCGACACCACGCCAGCCACATCGTCGACCGCGCGGATCTGGGTGTTCCACTTGGTCACCGAGCGCGAGATGCCGATGGCGTCGCATTCCTGGAAGGCATCGGTGCCGATGGCCGCCGTGGCCACTTGCCCGCTGACGCAGAGCACCGGGATGGAATCGCACATGGCGTCCAGCAGGCCCGACGTCGTGTTGGCCATGCCGGGGCCGGAAGTCACGAACACCACGCCCGTGCGGCCCGTGGTGCGGGCGTAGCCTTCGGCCGCATGCACCGCGGCCTGTTCATGCCGCACCAGCACGTGGCGCAGGCGCGGTTCGGCGTACAGCGCGTCGTACAGGGGCAGGACAGCGCCGCCCGGATACCCGAAAACCGTATCGACACCGTGCGCAATCAACGTGTCGAGCAGAATCTTCGCCCCGTTTTCAGGAGGGCGAGCAGTGGCGGCTAGGGCGGCGGCGGCGGTGGGGTGCAGGCGATCGTTCATGCTATCCATCTTATTGGGAGTTTCGAAGAATTTTTATCTTCTTTTCCACGAATTACCGTCAGAGGCAGTAAATTTATCTTTGATTTGGAGGAATCAAAGAAAATGAACCTGGACAAGTTTGATCTGGCCATTCTGAAGGTGCTGCAAGAGAACGCGCGCGCCAGCCTGAACGACATCGGCGCGGCCGTCGGCCTGTCGTCCACGCCCTGCTGGAACCGCATCAAGCGCATGGAGAGCGCCGGGGTGATCCGCGGCTACACCGTGGACATCGACCCGGCCAGCCTGGGGTTCATGGACACGGTCATCGTCCATGTGACGCTGGAAAGCCACAGCGAAGAAACGCTCTACGAGTTCGGCCGGGCGCTGGCGGCGATTCCCGAGGTGCTGGAGGCCTTCCTGGTGTCGGGCGACTACGACTATTACATCCGCATCGCCGTGCGCGACACCCGCGACTACGAACGCCTGCTGCGCGAACAGCTCTACCGCATTCCCGGCATCCGGCACAGCAAGTCCTGCTTCGTGCTGCGCCGGCTGAAGGAAACGATGCTGCCGCTCAACGGACCGGGAGGGTGACCCTGCGTTCAGCGCAGGACGTAGTCCACGGGCGCCGCCGCCTCGGGCAGCGGCCGCACGCCCAGGCCTTCCAGCAGGTCGACCTCGATGACGCGGGCCAGCGCCGACAGCGGCAGGTCGTTCTCTTCCAGCCCGAAGGGGTCCTCGAGCTCGTCGCCCAGCGCATCCAGGCCGAAGAAGGTGTAGGCGATGATGATGACCGCCACGGGGGTCAGGTATTCCAGCGTGCCGACCAGGCCAAAGGGCAGCAGCAGGCAGAACAGCCACGCCGTGCGATGCAGCAGCAGGGAATAGGCGAACGGACAGGGCGTGAACTTGATGCGTTCGCAGGCGGCCTGGATGGCGGCGCACTGCGCCACGCGCTGGGTCAGCCCCTGGTACAGGATGTCGCTGAGTTCCCCGCGACGCAGGCACGACGCCAGATCGCGGTTGATCGCCATGAGCAGGGCGTCCGGCACATTGCGGCAGCCGGACAGCGTATCCAGTTCATCCTGCGGCACCCACGGCCGCACGGCCTCCACCATATCCTGGCCGCGCAGCCGCGCCGCCAGGCCATAGCCAAAGCCGACGCAGCGGCGCACCAGCCGTTCCTGCACGGGGTTGGCCGTGCTGGCCGCCAGCAGCACGGCGCTTTCGCGCGCCAGGCTGCGCGCCTGCACGATCAGGTCGCCCCATTGCTTGCGGGCTTCCCACCAGCGGTCGTAGCAGACGTTGTTGCGAAAGCCCATGAAGACCGACAAGGCCAGGCCGAAAAGCGAGAAAGGCACCGCCGTCAGGTGCGCGGGCGAGAACAGTTGGCGGTGGTACATCCACACCACCACACAGGACAGCAGCGTGATGACGATGAGCCTGCTGACAATGCGCGGGATGATGGAACCGCGCAAGACAAAGAACAAAGCCAGCGCGGAGGGACGCGGACGGACGATCATGATAAATATCAAGTGAAGGACAAGGCGGCGCTCACTATACGCCTGTCATCGGCGTCACAGAGGCGCCGATATAATTCTGTTTCGTCTCACGCCACACCCCACTCTCAATGACCAACGAAGACACCCCGATCAAGCCCTGGTATGTCGTCCGCCGCTCCAAGCTGCACGGCAACGGCGTCTTCGCCGCGCGCAAGATTCCCGCGGGCACGCGCATCGTCGAGTACGGCGGCGCGCGCATCAGCGCCAAGGAAGCGGACCGGCGCCATCCGACCAACCCGGACGATCCCTTCCACACCTTCTTCTTCGCGCTCAGCACCGGCCGCGTGATCGACGGCGGCGACCAAGGCAACGACGCCCGCTGGATCAACCATTCCTGTCAGCCCAACTGCGAAGCGCAAGAGGGCAAGCACGGCAAGCGCGTGTATATCGTGGCGCTGCAGGACATCCCGCGCGGCACGGAACTGTCCTATGACTATGGCCTGGTGCTGGACGGCCGCATCACCAAGGCGCTGAAGGAAGGCTATCGCTGCCTTTGCGGCACGCCGCCCTGCCGCGGCACGATGCTGGCCCTGCCTGCGAAAAAGACCCGGACAGGCGTACAATCGACCGGTCGTTAACACGACATGCAGTACGTCTTCAGGGCGGGGTGCAATTCCCCACCGGCGGTATGCCACGCAATGTGGCGAGCCCGCGAGCGCCCGGCGTCCTTTACGGAAGGCCGGGGTCAGCAGATCTGGTGAAATGCCAGAGCCGACGGTCATAGTCCGGATAAGAGAAGATGTGCCGGCACATACCGGGCTGCCCGGGCGCGCTTGCGCCTGGAAAGCCGTATTGCGTTCGGCTGTCGAATAGCCCTGAAACGTTTTTCGCCCCTTCAACTTGCGAGAGCGTTTCAATGTCCAACGTTACCCTTACCCCGCAGTCCCCCATCCCCAGCCTGGCTTCGCAACCGTTCGCCGCCCGCTTGCAGCGCGCGCTGCATCACTTGCGCCTGGGCCGGCCCGTCATCCTCATGGACGACTTCGACCGCGAAAACGAAGCGGACCTGATCGTCGCGGCCGACAAGCTGACCGTGCCGGTGATGGCGCAGCTGATCCGCGACGGCAGCGGCATCGTCTGCCTGTGCCTGCCCGGCGAAACCCTGGACCGGCTGGAATTGCCGCCCATGGTCCCGCGCAACCAGAGCCGCTACGCCACCGCCTTTACCGTCTCGATCGAAGCCCGCGAAGGCGTCAGCACCGGCGTGTCGGCCGTGGACCGCGTGACAACCATCCGCGCCGCCATCGCGCCGTCGGCGCAAAGCGACGACATCGTCAGCCCGGGCCATGTATTCCCGCTGCGCGCCCAGCCGGGCGGCGTGCTGACCCGCCGCGGCCACACGGAAGGCTCGGTGGACCTGGCCGTCCTGGCCGGCCTGCGTCCGGCCGGCGTGCTGTGCGAACTGATGAACGCCGACGGCACGATGATGCGCGGCGCGTCGCTTGAACGCTACGCCGCCCAGCACGGCCTGGTGGCGCTGACCATCGCCGAACTGGCCGACCATCTGCAGAAGCTGAAGGACGGGCAGGCCGAAACGCTGGACGACGAAGTCCTGGAAATGGCCGCCACCGTCTGATGCCGGCATAAACCGTAGTACGGGGGGCGCACGCGCGCCCCCCTTTCACGCCCGCTCCATGCCTTGCCCCTGAGCGCCGTGCCGACGGCCATTGGGGCCGGCGCGCGGCTCCGTGGGCCGTGGGCCGCCGACACGGCCCGGCCGCCGATGCGTTCGACATGGTGTTTCCCGGGAAGGGTGCGGTGTGATCCGGCGATGGCATAATCCGCCCTGGCGGGAGATGAACCAGACTGCCTGCCTTGAATTTCATGAGCCATTGCTCATGTCTGATACTCGCCTTTCACCGCCTTCATGACAGCCATCCCACAGCCCCGTAAATCGCCACGCCAGCTCAGGTCCCAGCACACCGTGGATACGATTCTGCAAGCCACGGCGCGCGTTCTGGCCACCCACGGCTATGCGGGCACGAACACCAACCTGATCGCCGAAACCGCGGGCGTCAGCGTCGGCTCGCTCTACCAGTACTTTCCGAACAAGAACGCGCTGATCGCCGCTTTGCATAACCGGCACGACAACGAAATGCTGGACGTCATCGACGGCGTCCTGAACAGCAACCCCGCGGCCACCCTGCAAGAACGCGTGGCCGCCATCGTGCAGGCCATGCTGCACGCCCACCTGCTGGAACCCGCGCTGCATCGCGTGCTGGAAAGGGAATTCCCGCTGTTCGACCTGCCGCGCGAACACAGCCTCGCCGACCAGGACATCCATCGCCGCATGCGGCATCTGCTGGAACTGCACCGGGACGAAATCGCGCAACAGGACCGCGACCTGGCGACCTATGTGGTGCTGCGCATCATGGAGTCGCTGGTGCACGCGGCCGCGCTCGAACCGCCCGCGGGATTTTCCACGCAAAAGCTGGAACGGGCCGTGGTGGATGCCGTAATGGGATACCTGGGCGCACCGGCCGGCGCCGCGCCGCGCAAGGCGGCAAGGGCGGCAAGCCCCGCGAAGAAGACCCAGGCGGCACGCGCCCGGTAGTTGACGCTACGCGCCGGGCGCCCGGGCCATGCAGGCCAGGCAGTCGGCGGCGCCGCCCGTCACGATGCGGGCGCTGCATGCCAGCATCAGGTTCAGGTTCAAGCCGAAGTCCTCGACGGTGCAGCCCTGCGCATCCACCATGCGCGACAGGCCGTCGTCCGCCGCCGCGCCCACGGCCACCTGGTCGATCAGCGAACCCGCCTGGCCCGTGTAGCCCCAGACGGGCTTGCCGCAGGCTATCGCATAGCCGACCTCGAAGGCCGTGCCCGAATCCGGTTCCGCGCCGCGAAACGGGTTCAGATTCGCCATCACCATGTCCGCGCGGCGGATCAGCGCCACGTTCTCCCGATAGATCCACTGCGCGAGCGCCTGGCCGGACAGGTCGCGGGGCGCCGTGTTGTCCAGGGGGAACAGGCCTTCGAAACCATAGGTCGCGCACAGGGTCTTGAGCCGTTCGCCGTGCGCGGCGGCATCGGGCAGAAAGACATCGAAGCCCGCTAGATAGACGCTGCGCATGGCGCTTACTCCGGATCGGAAACGTTGAAGGCTTCGCCCGTGGCGAAGAAGGATCCGCCGGCCAGGTAATGGACCGAGCGGCGCGCATCGTCGGGGAAGTGCCAGCGGTTCCCGGAGAACACTTCCGGCGCCGCCCACGCGGCCACGACTTCGCCGATGAACAGATCATAGGCCTGCTGGTTGTGCGGTTCGGGCACGACCTTGCATTCCAGCCATCCCAGGCAGTCGCTGATCAGCGGCGCGCCGATCTTGCTGGCCGGAAACGTCCGCAGGCCGCTGGCCTGGAACTTGTCTTCGTCGCGGCCGGATTGCGAACCCACCAGCATCGTCGCCCGCGCCTGCGCGCGCGACGGAATGCACAGCGCGAATTCGCCGGACGCTTCGATCAGTTGCCGGGTATAGGTGTTCTTGTCCACCACCACCAGCATCTTGGGCGGACTGAAGTCCAGCGGCATGGCCCAGGCGGCCGCCATCACGTTGCGCGCGCTTCCGTGGGCGCTGGTGACCAGCACGGTGGGGCCGTGGTTCAGCAGCAGATAGGCGCGGGGCAGGTCGACGGGTTCGATCATGGACGCATCTAGAACATGCTGTTCTTGTTGGCGGGATTCTCGGGGATCTCCTGGCTCACGTCCCAATGTTCGACGATCTTGCCGTTTTCGATGCGGAAAATATCGACCACGGCCTGGCCGCGGTCTTCCGGCGAATCGCGCCAATGGTTGTGGATCATCACCAGATCGCCCTCGGCGATCACGCGCTTGATTTCAACGATGGCCTGCGGATGCTGCTCAAAGTAGTGCGGAAAGAAATCCACCATCGGTCCAACGCCGTCGCGCATGTACGGGTTGTGCTGCTTGTAGTTCGGGCTGACGTACAGGCGTACCGCCTCGTCGATGTCGCGGTCCTGGAACATCATGCGGAAAAACGCCACGGCGATTTCTTTGTTCGACTGGGGCGCGGCCGCAAGCGCCGGCGCAACCGCCAGGCAACTGGCGGCGACCAGCACACAGGCGGCCAACGATTTCCACTTCATACGCATACGGGACAACTCAGGGTGACGCCTGCTGGCGGTCTGCCAGTTTACAAACAAACGCAGGCGATTTCGGCCCTGTTGCACAATTGCGATATCAATACCCGACCGTATAGCGGCGGCGCGAATGCTTGGGCGTCTCGACCTCGTCGGCCAGCGCGATGGCGTAGTCTTCCATCGAGATCCAGCTCTTGCCTTCCTCATCCGCCAGCAGATGGTCATCGCCCAGGCGGAAGTTGGCCGTGCGCTCGCCCGGCTCGAAGATGGCGGACGGCGACAGGAAGGTCCAGTTCAACACCTTTTCCTGGCGCAGCGTGTCCAGGAACACGACGCCGGCCCGGGCTTCGGGCTTGTAGGCGTCAGGGAATTCGGGAGTGTCGATCAGCATCTTGCCGGGTGCGACCAGCAGGCTGCCGGCGCCGCCGACCACCAGCAGGCGCGGCACGCCGGCATTCTTCACGGCGGCCAGCAGCGGCTTGGCGTCGGTCGACACAAAGCGCGTGGCGCTGATCACGGCATCGTGTCCGGTCAGAATCGGAGTCAGCCCTTCGGGATCGGTGGCGTCGCCCTGCTGGACAGACAGGCCCGGCTGGGGATTCACGTCGGCGGCGTTGCGGGCGATGCCCGTCACTTGATGGCCGCGCCTGAGCAGCTCGTCCGCCACGCGCGAACCTACGCGGCCGGTAATTCCGATCAATGCGATTTTCATGGTCTTGCTCCTTGGAAGGGATGAACCGGAATCGCCGCCGCGAGCTTGCGGCGCTGTAGGTTCCGGTTCAGGCAAAGCCATACTATTCGGTCAGATTCGATCGAAAAACCCGCGGATCCGGAAGAGTTTTTTGCATTTCATGCATCAATGCGTGGAATCCGGCGGCGGGGAGCGGACCAACGGGGCGGGAATCCCGCCCGCGGCCCGTCACCAGTGTGCACCCGGCGGCGCTGCTTGAACAGGGCGGCCGAAACCCCGCCGCCCGCCCGCGGTTCAGCCGGCGGCGCGCTGCGCCTGGTAGACCTGCAGGTGCGAATAAGCCACGCGCAGGTACGTGGCGTCCACGCCCAGCGTGCGGGCGCGCCGGACCATGTCGCCCACGATGTGGTCCGCTTCAACCGGCAGGCCCTGGCGCAGGTCGCGGAACATGGACGCCGTCATGGGCTGGCTGCGGTCGCCGAGCAGTTTCTGGACGAAGGCGTCCGCCTCCGGCCGCACCGCGTGGCCAGACGCGGCGGCCACGGCCTGCGACTCCTGCAGCAGGCTGAGCAGGATATCGATGCCGTCGTCGGTGGACGCGATCTGGCCGACGGAGCCGCGCATCATGCAGGTGGCGGCGGCCAGCGTCGTCAGCATGACGTACTTTTCCCAGATGTCCTGGTGGATGCTTTCGCTCAGGCGGCTGACGTATTCGCCGCCGGCCAGCGCCTGTTCGAGCGCTACGCAGCGCGGGCTGCGGGCGGGCCCGGCGCGTTCGCCGAAGACGATGTTCGCGTGCTTGCCCAGATGGATGACCTCGCCCTCGGAACCCAGCGTCGCATTGATCTGGCACAGGCCGCCCAGCACGCGGTGCGGCTCGAATTCCCGGTCCAGCACGTCGTACTGAAGCACGCCGTTCATGATGGGCAGCACCGCGGTATCGGGGCCGACGGCCGGGCGGATGGCCTCGATGGCGCTGTCCAGGTCATAGGCCTTGCAGCTCAGCACCACCACGTCATAGCTGTCTTGCAAGGTCTGCTGGGTGACCAGCTTTGGATGCAGCGTGGCGTCGCCCAGGGGGCTCTGGATGCGCAGGCCCTGCTCGCGGATCCGCGCGGCGCGCGGCTCGCGCACCAGGAAGGTCACGTCCGCGCCCGCCTGCGCCGCGCGTCCGCCGAAGTATCCGCCGGTACCGCCGGCGCCCAAGAACAACAACCGCATGCCTGTCTCCTGTTGGCTGCCCGCCTTTGGCGCGGGCTGATTGCGGAATTATGCGCTTCGTCCTGGGCGCGGCGCACCCGCAACCGCCGGGGGTGCCCACGCGCCGGACGCCGGATCAGGCCGGGTGCTCGTGTTGCGCCCAGGCTTCGTAGCCCCCGCGCAGTGCCCAGGTCTTGCGATAGCCGGCGGCGCGCAGCCGCGAGGCCAGCAGCGCGGCCGACACCTCGTTCGGGCAGGCGCAATACACCACGATGTCGGAATCCAGCGCGCTGGGGTCCAGCGCGGGCAAGGGCTGTTTCAGGTCCACGGCCAGGGCGCCCGGGATGCGCGCCGCATCGCGCATGGCTTCCGGCCGCACGTCGAAGACCAGCGCGTCGCGGCCGTCCTGACGCCACTGCATGAGTTCGTCCACGGACAGCCTGGGAATGACGCGCAGGCTGCGCAGCAATAGCCTGCGCCGCAGGAAGCGCGCCACGATGTACAGGGCCAGCACCGCCGCCAGCACGCCCAGGCCCATCGCGCCGTAGGTGCCCAGGATGTCCAGCACATCGTTGACCACGCTGTGGAACAGGCCGCCGAGCAGCAGGGCGGAACCCACCCAGATCAGGGCGCCCGCCAGGTCATAGAGGAAGAAGCGCCGGTAGGGCGTTCCGGTCAGGCCCGCCATGACCGTGGACAGGGCCCCGGCGCCGGGCAGGAACTTGCACACCAGCAACGCGCGCACGCCGATCCGCAGGTACAGGCGTTGCGTCTGCCGGATGCAGGAATCCTGCGACAAGGACAATTTGCACACCACGCCCAACAGCCGCGAACCATAGCGCCGGCCCGCGCAATACCAAAGGCTGTCGGCCAGCAGGCAGGCCGCCGTGGCGGCCAGCAAAGGCACCATCCATCCCGCCGCGCCGCCCAGCGCGCCCGCCGCGATGATCATGGGATAGGCGGGCACGGGCAGGCCGGCCTGCTCGATCAGGACATTGGCGAACACCAGCCACCCGCCATATTGTTCGAGCAGCAACTGAATATCTTGCATGGGTTTCCCGGCTTGCCGCGCCTTGCGGCGGCGATGTCCGGGATTTTAGGCTCGCGGCTGCGCGCTAGGCCCATAGACCATGCCAGCCGCTCGGCAACGGTCCGTTCCACGCATGCACCGCCCACGATCTGGGACGATGCGCACCATGCTGGTGCCACGATTCCCCGCCGGGGTGCCTATAATCCTGCCCGTCCATCAGGTTTCCCCGACTTGTCGCAGGAATGCCCCATGGCATACAACTTGCTTCGCCAGGACTGGCTGCGAACCCGACCATTCGGATGGGTGCGCCTCCTGGCGCTCCCATCCGATGACCGATCCCACGCCCTCGTTTCCGTACGCTCGCCCCGGCATGCCAGCCGGCGGCCACGACCGTGAACCGGGCGGCTCGCACGGCGATCGCATCCCGCCGGGGCCGGCTTGCGCCGCGTCCGCGTGCACGGCGTCTGAATTCACGGCGCCCGTATGCACGGCGCCCGTATGCACGGCGCCCGTTGCACGTCGTCTGCTTACACGGCGCCCGCTTCCCGGCCATCTCCCCTACCTTTCCTTCCCTGTGCAGGAGTCACCCGCATGAAATCCGTTTCCACCCCGTCCGTTGGCGGCATCGCCCGCCGCGGCCTGCTCAAGCTGGCCGCCGCGGCGGCTGGCGCTCTGTTGTTCTCGGGCGCGGCGCAAGCCCAAGCTCCGGCCCAGCCCGCCAAGACCAAGGTCGCCGCCATCTACACGGTGCCGGTCGAGCAGCAATGGGTGTCGCGCATCCACAAGGCGCTGACGGCCGCCCGCGATCGCGGCGAAATCGACTACACGTTCTCGGAAAACGTCACCAACGCCGACTACGAGCGCGTCATGCGCCAGTACGCCGAGCAGGGCAACAAGCTGGTGGTGGGCGAGGCCTTCGCGGTGGAAGCCGCCGCGCGCAAGGTGGCCAAGGACTATCCGCAGACCGCCTTCCTGATGGGATCCTCGGGCAAGCCGCAGCAGCCCAATTTCTCGGTGTTCGACAACTACATCCAGGAACCCGCCTACCTGACCGGCATGATCGCTGGCGGCATGAGCAAGACCGGCAAGATCGGCCTGGTCGGCGGCTACCCCATCCCCGAAGTGAACCGCCTGATGCAGGCCTTCATCGAAGGCGCCAAGGAAATGAACCCGAAGGCGGAGTTCACCGTGACCTTCATCGGTTCCTGGTTCGATCCCCCGAAGGCCAAGGAAGCCGCCTTCGCCATGATCGACAAGGGCGCGGACGTGCTGTACGCCGAGCGCTTCGGCGTGTCGGACGCCGCCAAGGAACGCGGCAAGCTGGCCATCGGCAACGTGATCGACACACAGCCGCAGTACCCGGAAACGGTGGTCGCCTCGGCCCTGTGGAGCATGGAGCCCACGATCGACGAAGCGCTCAAGCAGGTCAAGGCCGGCACGTTCAAGGCCGACGACTACGGCCAGTACTCGCTGATGAAGCACAAGGGTTCGTCGCTGGCGCCGCTGGGCACCTTCGAGCAGAAGATCCCCGCCGATCTGATCGCCAAGGTCCAGGCCAAGCAGAAGGCCATCCTGGACGGCAGCTTCACCGTGAAGGTCAACGACAAAGAACCCAAGTCCTCGGCACGATGAACCAAGCGCCTCTCGCCCTGCAACTGACGGGGATCACCAAACGCTTCGGCAGCCTGACGGCCAACGACGATATTTCGCTTACGCTGCGGCAGGGCGAAGTGTTGGCCTTGCTGGGCGAGAACGGCGCCGGCAAATCGACCCTGGTGTCGATCCTGTTCGGCCACTATGTGGCCGACGCCGGCAGTATCGAGGTCTTCGGCAAGGCCCTGCCCGCCGGCCGGCCCGACGCCGCGCTGGCAGCGGGCGTCGGCATGGTGCACCAGCACTTCACGCTGGCCGACAACCTGACCGTGCTGGACAACATCATGGTCGGCACGGAATCGCTCTGGAAGCTGGCCTCGGGCCGCGGACAGGCGCGCCGCCGCCTGGTCGAACTGGGCCAGCGCTTTGGCCTGGGCGTGGACCCGGACGCGCGCGTGGGCACGCTTTCCGTCGGTGAAAAACAGCGCGTCGAAATCCTGAAGGCGCTGTACCGCGGCGCCCGCGTCCTGATCCTGGACGAACCCACCGCGGTGCTCACGCCGCAGGAAGTGCAGGATCTGTTCGCCACCCTGCGCGGCTTCGTCGACGAAGGCCTGGCCGTGATCTTCATTTCGCACAAGCTGGACGAAGTGATGGCCGTGTCGCGCCGCGTGGCGGTGCTGCGCCAAGGCAAACTGGTGGCCGAGCGCGACACCGCCGGCACCAGCCCCGCCGAACTGGCGGAACTGATGGTGGGCCGCAAGGTCGTCATGCCCCGTGTGGAGGCCGTGGCGGCCGCCGAGCAGGCCGCCCCCGTGGTGACGCTGTCGCAGGTCACCGTGCGCGACGGACGCGACGGCGCGCCCCGCCTGGACAGCCTGGACCTCGTGGTCCACAAACATGAAATCGTGGCCATCGCGGGCGTGGCCGGCAACGGCCAGCAGGCGCTGGTGTCGGT